>ENA-OWNT01000155-OWNT01000155.1-seawater-metagenome-genome-assembly--contig:-NODE-155-length-202342-cov-27.023252_pt1 | contig 202342 bp, 143 predicted proteins | sample MGYA00238136_ERZ651165 | MGnify/ENA primary metagenome ERZ651165 (study PRJEB26861, sample SAMN08777766) | seawater metagenome | isolation source: coastal seawater | place: USA: Florida | collected...
CGGGTCGGGCCGAGGTCGGGGCCGCCGTGTTTGTGCGATCCGCCCACGATCGTCGGGGCGATCCGGTTGGCCTGTTTCGCCCAGGCCTCCGCGCCTTTCCACCCGAGGCTGGCCATGTCCGCGCCGAGGAGGTCCCCGACGCTTGGCGGGGTGGTTTCGGAGGGGGTGGGCCAGGCAAAGGCGGGGGCGGATTTCGGCAGGGCGACGATGGCCACGCGCGGGCGCAACTGCGACACGCCGAACTGGCTGGCCTGAAGCAGGCGCCAGTCGACGCTGTAGCCGAGGTCGTCGAAATCCGAGACAAGGGCGCTGCGGAAATCCTCGAACGCGGTGTCGAGGAAGCCGCGGACGTTTTCGATCAGGACCGCCTTGGGCCGCGCTTCTTCGACAAGGCGGAGGAAGTCGGGAAAGAGGTTGCGTTCGTCATCGGCGCCAAGTTGTTTCCCCGCGACGGAAAAGGGCGGGCAGGGCAGGCCGCCGGCCAGCAGGTCGACCCCGCGATAGGGCTTGGCGGAGAAGGTCTTGATGTTGGCGCCGTCGTCCTCGATCACGTTCCAGTCGGGCCGGTTCAGGCGCAGCGTCTCGCGGGCGCGGGCGTCGATCTCGCACAGGGCGAGGTGCTTGAACCCCGCGCGTTCAAGGCCAAGGGCCTGACCCCCGGCACCGGCGCAGACCTCGACCGAGGTCAGGGGGGTGTCGTCAAAGCGCGTGCCGTCCATCATCGCGGCCCGTCAGCGGAGAGGGTCGGGGCGAGCGCACGGGATTTGCGGTCCGCGCAACGGGCACGCGCCGCCGCGACCGACGCGGGCGGGACATCCCGGAGGATTTTCGATAAATCTTGCGCTGCACTGCTCACCATATCCAACATATAGCGCCCCTCGGGCTGGGCTGTCACCCTGTTTCTGGCGTCATCGGCACCCCGGGTGGTGCGAACATACTGCGAACATATGGTTGATGAATGGTTGTGCCGGATCCGCATGGCGGGGCGTAGCGGCTAAGCGGTTGGCGCGCATGAAAAAGGGCGGGGTCATGCCCCGCCCTGCGTCCGGTGGTCCGGGAAAATTACACCTCGTTGGGGAGGATGAAACCGTTGATCGGATAGACCTTGCCGAACTGGCCGGGATTGGATTCGACCTTCACGCGGCTCCAGTCGTTGCGCTCGGAGACGTCGATGACGCCGAAGCGGGCTTCGTAGCGTTCGACGTTTTCGGCAAGGGCGCGCAAAAAGCGTTTGGTGTGCAGCGGCGACGACAAAATGCGCGACCGCACCGTGGCGTTGCTGTCTTGGGGCTGCACAAAGCAGAAGTCGAAGACGAACTCGGTCTCGGTGTGGTTGACCATCGACAAGTTGGCATAGGCCCCTTGGGACACTTCTTCGGGAAGATGCAGCTTCAGCTGTTTTTCGCGTTTGGTCTCTTGTGCCACTGGATCCTCCGGCCGGATGTGGGGCGCCTATAGCGCGTTGAGACCGTTGTCCAAACGGCACCCGCCCGACCTGTTGCAGGTGGGTGTCCGCCGTTGCACCGGCTGTGGCTTTTCAGCGACCATGCACGACGTCACCTGGCGGACTTTGCCGCCCGTGGTGTGGATGAGGCGACGTTGACGCAGGCTCCGGCGAACAACCTGGCGGGCAAGATGCTCGGCCGCTACGAGATCGAACGCGAGCTGGGGCGCGGCGGCATGGGCGTGGTGTACCTCGCCCGCGACAAGAACCTCGGGCGTCGGGTGGCGTTGAAGACGACGACCATCATGGGGTCGAACGAGAGGGCCCGCAACCAGCGACGCACCCGCTTCATCCGTGAGGTGCGGGCCTTGGCACAGGTGAACCACAGCAACGTGGTGCACGTGTACGACGCCGACGAAGCCGACGACCCGGATCTCGGATGGCTGCTCTACTACTCCATGGAGTACGTCGAGGGATTCACCCTCGCCGAGCTCGTGCAGAAGAAGGGGGCGCTCACGCCTGAAGCTGCGGCTGCGGTGTGTTCGCAGGTGGCAGCGGGATTGGGCGCCGCGCACGCGGTGGGCATCGTGCACCGCGACGTCAAACCGGCCAACGTGTTCATCACCCACGCCGGACGTGCCCTCATCGGCGACTTCGGCATCTGCAAGATCGAAGGCAGCACCCAGATCACCCGGCGGGATCAGCTCATCGGCACGCCCAACTACCTGGCGCCCGAACAGATCCTCGGCGACCCCATCAGCGCCGGCACCGACGTCTTTGCCGTCGGCGCGCTGTACTACGTCATCGCCACCAACTCGCCGCTGCGCAAACGGCTTGACGCCGCCTCGCTGTTGAAAGCGGCCCAAGAAGAAGGCCCCTACGAGTCGATGATGGCGCTGCAACAAGTGCCGCTGCCCTTGCGTCAGGTGCTCGCCAAGTCGCTGCGTCGGCTGCCAGAAGACCGCCAGCCGTCTTGCGCCACCCTCTCGGAGGAGTTGGCGGAATTTGCGGGCCGCATCCCCACGCTCGACGACGCGCCGGCGGCTCCCGCGCCCATCGACACGCCGCCGCCGCCGGCCAAAGCTGTGCCTGCTCCGCTGGGCAACATCTCGTCGTCGCAGCCGGGCCAGAGCGTCGAAGACGTCGCCAAAGCGCTGCTGCAAGAATTCGGCGCGCCGAAAAAAGAGACGAAAGACGAAGCCCCCGCAGTGCCCGACAGCGACGACCTCCCCTTGCCTGAAGCGCAGGTGGAGTCGACCGTGATGTTCAACATGCGCAACTACGAGCAGGAGCGCGCGCAACGCCAAGGCGAAGACGAAACGCCAGCTGAGCCCGAGATCATGGTCGCGCAAACCGAGTCGACGGTGATGTTCAACATGCGTCAGCTCGAAGAACAAGAGATGGCCAAGCGCGACGCTGAAGACGCCCAAGCGCTTGAAGCGGTGTCGTCGTCGTCGCTGTCGTCGAGCGAAGGTGCGGCCGCCTCCTTTGACGACGCCGAGCCGTCGCTCAAAGTCATTCGCGCTTCAGACGGGGCCCACCTCGACATTTCTGGGTCGGGCCCAAACGAGGCCGCTCCCGGCGGCATCAGCGCGCCCATGAAAGCCGCGCCCGCGTCGTCGCCGACATCAACGTCGCCCACCACCGAAGTGGCGCCGGCCGCGGCGCCGACGCCCGCCGCCAGCGCCAAACAAGGCGGCAAAGGCAAGCTCATCGCGGCGGCCGTCGCCGTCGTGGTGCTCATCGCGGGGGCAGCGGGTGCGTTTGTGTGGCTGCAAGGTCAGGCCGGAGAAGGCGGCGACGTCGGAGTCCCCCAAGTGGTGGAGGACGTCCCCAAGGAGGCCCCCGTCGACGACGTCCAAAAGGCCGCGCCGGCGCCATTGCCCAAGCTGTGCAATGTGTCGGCCAAAGACGCGAAGATGGCCGCGCGGGCCCCCGCCCTGCTGAAAGACGCAGAGACGCTGCTGTCGAAGGGGTCGTATGCCAAAGCCCACTCCAAGGTGGCCAAGGCATTGGTGTTTGCGCCGCAATCGCCAGAGGCGCACTCCCTCATGGCCAAGGTGCTGGTGAAGCGCAAAGAATACAAACAGGCGCTGGAGCACTACAGGTGTGTCGTCGGGCTCGCCCCGCCCGACACCAAGATGTTCAAGGTCGCCAACAAAGCCGTGCAACGCGCCAACAAATAGACACCAGCGTTCGCTGCACGGCGGCAGGGCCTTTTCAGTGGGGTGCCGGTGCTCTACAGAGGCGGGGAGGTTGTCATGCCCTACTCCCCTCGTCGTCCAAACCCTTCTGCGCTGCCCGACTCCACCAAGGATCCGTTCTCGTTTGCGGCGTCGTCGCTGCCGCATCACGTGCTGCTGCTGCACGGATTGACGTCGACGCCGTTTGAGGTGCGCTTCTTTGGGGAGGCCCTCGCCGACGACGGATATGGCTGTGAAGGCCCGTTGTTGGCGGGCCACGGCGAAGAGCACCCCGAACAGCTTGGCCTGGCGTCGTGGGAGGCCTGGATGGCACAGACCCGCGCCGCCTACGCTGCGCTGCCCACCACCGGACAGCGCTTCATCGTCGGCTCGTCGATGGGGGGCCTGTTGGCCTTGCTGCTCGCGGCCGACGAACCCGTCGACGGCATGGCGTTGTTGAGCCCCGCGCTCATCATGCAGCCCATGGGCGAATTCGGCGCTGCCCTCATGCGAACACCGCTGGCCTCCCGCATGTCGCTCGTCGAAAAGAGCGAGCCGGGCGGCGACGTCGGTGACCCTGAAGGCAAAGCCAAGAACCCGACGTACACCCACATCGACCCCCGCGGGGTGCACGAGTTGGACGAGCTGCGTCGGGCCGTGTTGCGCCGGCTGCCCGACGTGTCGTGCCCGCTCCTCGTTGTGCACGGCGCCCACGATCGCACCATCGCGTCGCGCTCGGTGCAGTTCATCGGTGAGAAAGTGCAGAGCCCGTGGGTGAAGTCGGTGTTCTTGCCCCACAGCCACCACATCTTGGGCCTCGACGTCGAGCGCGACCGCATCCTTGACGACGTGCGTCGCTTCTTCGCCGGCTTGCAGACCAGCGACTTGGAGACGCGATGAACCGGCCATCGCCCCGTCGAGGAGGCAAACGTCGCGGAGGTCGCTCAGCAGGTCGTCAGGGGCGTCCCAAGACGCGTCCCCCTGCAGGCAACCCCCGTCGGGTGGCGGCGCAGGTCGTCTCCGACGTCGAGAAAGGCAGCTTTGCCAACCTCGCCTTGCACCAAGCGTTGACGACGACGTTTCTCGACGACCGCGACCGTGCGTTGTGCACCGAGTTGGTCTACGGCACGTTGCGCTGGCTGCCTGCGCTCGAGGCGTCGCTCAAGCGGGCCGCCGACAACCCCAACAAGAAGCTCGACAAGAAGCTGCGGCCACACCTCTTGGTGGCGGCGTACCAGCTGCAGCACCTCGACGAGCGCATCCCCGCCCACGCCGCCGTCAGCGAAGCGGTGGCGTTGGTGAAGAAGGTGCGCCCAGGGCTGCAAGGCTTCGCCAATGCGCTGCTGCGCAACTTGGGATCGCCGTTGCACCACATGTTGTCGTCGACGTCGTCGAACGCTGAGGTGGCGCTGGCCTATGGCTTTCCGCCCGCATTGGCCGACGCCATCGCCGAGGTGGCGCCGTCGGGCAACCTGCAAGAGACGTTGGCAGCGTTGAACGATCGCCCGCCGGTGGCGTTGCGGGTGTTTGACGACGTCGTCGAGGTGGCCCCCTGGCAAGAGCAGCTGAGCGACATCGCCAAAGAAGTGCAGCCACACGCCTTTGTGCCCAACGCCTTTCTCGTCGACGGCGCCGGCCGCATTGAAAAGCTGCCCGGCTACGACGACGGCGCCTTCGTCGTGCAAGACCCCGCCAGCCAGCTGGTGGCGCTGCTCGCCGACGTGCAACGCGGCGATCACGTCGTCGACCTTTGCGCTGCGCCAGGCACCAAGACGCTGACGTTGGCGCACCAGGCCGGCGTGCGCGGCAGTGTGCTCGCCGTCGACGTCGACGAAGAGCGCGCCCAACGCATCACGCAAAACGTCGACCGCGCCCTCCCCGAGCGCTGCGGCAAAGTCGACCTCGTGGTGCAAGACGCCCGAGTGCTGCCCGACGACGACGCCCACAAAGAGAGCTTCGACGTGGTGTTGCTGGATGCGCCTTGTTCTGCCCTCGGCACGGTGCGGCGCCACCCTGAAGTCAAGCTGCGTCGCACCCTCGACGACGTCGCCGCCAACGCCGTCTTGCAGACGGAGCTGCTCGACGCCGCCGCCGCCCTCACCAAAGTCGGCGGCGTGCTGGTGTTCGCGACGTGCTCGCCGGTGGCGGCAGAAGGGCGCGACCAAATTCGCGCATTCGTGCAGCGTCACCCCGAGTTCAGCGTCGAGCCCGCCGGCGACGTGCTGCCGTACCTCCCCGACGACGCCGTCGACGAGGCCGGGTGCGTGCAACTCTTCCCCCACCTGCATGATGGGGATGCCTTCTTTGCCGCCCGCCTGCGCAAAAAAGCAGCCGGCTACGACGATCCCCCCAGCTGCCTTCCGCTGTAGCCACCTTCTGCTTCACGCACGTCGACGACGTTTGAGGTCTGCCATGTCGAAACCGCCTTTGATTTCTCCTTCGATTCTCTCGGCCGACTTCAGCAAGCTCGGCGCCGAAGTGGCCGCCGTGCACGACGCGGGCGCCGAGTGGATTCACGTCGACGTCATGGATGGACGGTTTGTCCCCAACATCACCATCGGCCCCGGCATCACCAAAGCCGTCAAGCAGAGCACGCCCGCTGTCGTCGACGTGCACTTGATGATCGTCGAGCCCGAACGGTGGACCGACGCCTTCATCGACGCCGGCGCCGACGTCGTCACCGTGCACCAAGAGGCCTGCACCCACCTGCAGCGCACCCTGTCGGCCATCCGCGCCAGAGGCGCCAAGGCGGGGGTGTCGTTGAACCCCGCCACCCCTGAAGACACGCTGCAGTATGTCCTCGACGACCTCGACCTCGTGCTCGTCATGAGCGTGAACCCCGGCTTTGGCGGACAGAAATTCTTGCCGACCCAGCTGAACAAGATACGCAACCTCCGCCAGATGCTCGACGACGCGGGCAACACCAGCTGCCACATTGAAGTCGACGGCGGCGTCACGCCCGACAACGCAGCCTCCATCGTCGAGGCCGGCGCCGACGTGCTCGTCGCAGGCAGCGCGGTGTACGGCAAAGACGACTACAAAGCCGCCATCGACGCTCTGAAAGGACGCTGACATGCGCGCAATGGGCAGCAGCATCCTGACGTGGGCCGTGCTCGTGTGCACGACGACGATGGCGTCGTCGACAGCGCGGGCGGCCTTTCCGCGGCCGGTGGTCGCCGAACACGGCATGGTGGTGTCGGCCCACGGCGAGGCCAGCAAGGCCGGCCTGAAGATGTTGAAGCAAGGCGGCAACGCCGTCGACGCCGCCGTCGCCACGGCATTCGCCATCTCCGTCGTCGAGCCCTACTCCGCCGGCATCGGAGGCGGCGGGTTCGCGCTGACATGGCAGGCGAAGAAACAAGCCGTCAACGCCCTCGACTTTCGGGAGCGGGCGCCGCTGGCGGCATCGCGCGACATGTACCTCGACGACAACGGCAAGGCCGTGTCGACGTGGAGCACAGACGGCTACCGCTCCATCGCCGTGCCCGGCACCGTCGCCGGCCTCGCCGAACTGCACAAAAAGCAGGGCAAGTTGCCATGGGCCAAGCTGCTCGAACCCGCCATCGACCTCGCCCAGAACGGATTTGTCGTCGACGAATTGTTCGTGGAGGTCTTTGAAGACCGCAAAGCCCTGCTGACGAAGTTCGCGTCGACCCGCGCCGTGTTCACCCGCCAGGGCCAGCCCTTTCAGCCGGGTGACCTGCTTTTGCAACGTGACCTCGCCGCCACCTTGCGGGCGGTGCAAAAGAACCCCAAAGACTTCTACGTCGGCCGCGTCGCCAAGAAGATGGTGCGCGACATTCACGACCACGGCGGACTCCTCACCCTCGACGACCTCGCCGCCTACCAGCCGACGTGGCGCACGCCGTTGTGCGGCGGTTACCGCGGACACCGCGTGTGCTCCATGCCGCCCCCGTCGTCGGGCGGCGTGCACCTGTTGCAGATGCTCCACTGGCTGGAGCAAGAACCGATGCAGGCGCGTGGCTTTCACCACCCCGACAACATCCACGCCCTCGTCGAGAACATGCGCTCGGCCTACGCCGACCGCGCCGAACATCTAGGCGACCCTGCGTTTCACAACGTCCCCTCCGACGGGCTCCTCGACGACGGCTACCTCAAACGTCGTCGACAAGCATGGTCGATGCAGAAGGCACGGCGGTCGAAAGACGTCTCGCCAGGACGGCCACCCAAAGGCGGCAGCAAAGACACCAGCCACCTCACCGTCGTCGACAAAGACCACAACGCCGTCACCCTGACCTTCACGGTGAACTACGACTTCGGCTCTGGCGTCGTCGCCGCCGGCACCGGCGTGCTCATGAACGACGAGATGGACGACTTCTCTTCTGCCCCTGGCGTGCCCAACGCCTACGGTCTCGTTGGCGGCAAAGCCAACGCCATTGCACCCGCAAAGATTCCACTGTCGTCGATGAGTCCGACGTTGGTGACCAACGCCCAAGGCGACCTGGTGCTCGCGCTGGGCGCCCCCGGCGGCAGCACCATCATCACCACCGTGCTGCAGGTCATCGTCAACGTCACCGACCACGGCATGGACGCCGGCGCCGCCATCGCCGCCCCTCGTTTGCACCACCAGTGGCTGCCCGACGTTGTGCGCCTCGAAACCCACGGCTTCGACCCCGCCACCAAAGCCGAGCTCCACAAGCGCGGCTTTGTGCTCCTCGAACGTCGGGGCTGGGGCAATGGCAACGTCATCCGCCTGCGCCCCGACGGCAAACTCGAAGGCGCTGCCGACCCCCGCGGCGTGGGCGTCGCATTGGGGCACTGACGTCGAACTACGGCTTCGTCGACGTCAACAGATGCATCAGCGCCTGTTTGGCGGCTTCGTCTGCCGGACTCTGCTGCACCAACGTCTGACTCAACGCCCGGTACACAGCGTCGATGTCGGGGTGGGCCTGCAGCACCTCCAAGTGGCGGGCGACGGTGTCGACGTCGCCGCGCGCCACCGGCCCCGTCATCGCTTCGGGCAGCGGCGCCTGCAGCGCTCGCTCTGCCGTCGACGCCAACAACGCGGCTACCCCTCGGCGGGCCGTGTCTTCGTCGATGCCGGCCTGCGCCATCAGGGTGATGCCCTGCTGCAGCAAAGCGAACGCCAGGTTGCCCGCGACGACGGCCGCCGCGTGGTAGGCGACGTGCTCGCCTGCTTTGCGCACCGCGACGACGCCGTCGAACGCTTCGGCCAACGCCTGCAGCGTCGACGTCAATGACGGCGACGTGGCCTCCACTGCGATGAGCGTCTGCGGCGGAATGGGCGTCTGCGCCTGCAACGCCGCCATGGGATGCAACACGCCGACGTCGCCACCGACGTCGCGCAGCGCTTGCAACGCCTCCACGCTTTTGGCGCCGCTCATGTGCACCACCCGCTTTGGGGGCTGCGGCAAGGCGGCCAACGACGTCGCCACCGCTTCGATGACGCCGTCGGGCACCGCCAGCAACAGCACAGCGTCTTCGGAGCCGGCAAGGTGGTCAACGAGCTCGACAGGCGTGGCGAACGCCGTCGCCAACTGTTCCCGCACGTCAGCCCTCGACGACGACACCGCAACGTCGACGCCGGCGGCTTCAAGACTCTGGCGCACGGCCCCGCCGCCTTTGCCGAGGCCGATGATGCCCACCGTCGACGGCAGCGACGTCGGGCGCGCCTGTGTCGTCATTGCCGCACGCGCCGCAACACGAGATCGTCGTCTTTGACGCTGACGCGCAGCACGTCTCCGCGGTGCACGTGCTTTTGCAAGATGGCGTCGGCGATGCGGCTCTCGACGGTGCGCTGGATGGTTTGGCGCATGGGGCGGGCGCCGCTGCGCTCGTCGTAGCCGCCTTGGTTCATGAGCCACGACGGCAGCTCGTCGTCGTGCAGGTAGCGAATGCCGCGGGTCGACTCCAACACCTCGCTCGACGCCTTCAGCAACAGCTTGGCGATGGTGCAGACCTCGGCGCCTTGCAGCGGACGGAACACGAGCTTTTCTTCAAGGCGGCCCCACAGCTCGGGCGCGAAGTGCTCGCGGGCCGACTCCAAGGCGGCGGCGTCGTTCGACTTGGTCGACGACGACGGGCTGTGGCCAAAGCCCATGGGCTTGGCCTTGCTCTCGACGTAGAGCTTGTCGGCGCCCAGGTTCGACGTCAGCACCACCACCGCATGCTTGAAGGTGACGGTGCGGCCTTTGGTGTCGGTGAGGCGTCCTTCGTCGAGCACCTGCAGCAAGATGGGCAAGATGTCGGGGTGGGCCTTCTCAATCTCGTCGAGGAGCACCACCGCGTGGGGACGACGACGGATGGCCTCGGTGAGCTGGCCGCCGTCGTTGTGGCCGACGTATCCCGGAGGTGCCCCCACCAGACGAGCGACGGAGTGGCTCTCGGCGAATTCACTCATGTCGAGCCGGATGAGGGCCTTGTCGGTGCCGTACAAAAAATCGGCGAGGGCTTTGGCGAACTCGGTTTTGCCGACGCCAGAGGGGCCCAAGAACAAAAAGCTGCCCATGGGGCGTCCGGTGGCGAAGCCAGCGTAGTTGCGACGGATGGTCTCGCTGACGACGTCGATGACGTTTTCGTGGCCGATGACGCGCTCTTTCAAGGCGTCTTCCATCTGCAAGAAGCGGGTGGCGTCTTCGAGCTGGATGCGGTCGAGGGGAATCTTCGCAATCTCGGCACACACCTGGGCGACGTCTTTGCGCTGCACCCGTCGCACACCCGAGCGTTGGGCCCGAGACATGGCGAGGTCGAGGAGGTCGAGGGCCTTGCCCGGCAATTTGCGGTCGTGCACAAAGCGCGTGCTGAACTCGATGGCGGCGTCGATGGCCTCCGACGACACGCCCACTTTGTGGTGCGCCTCGTACAACGGTGCTGCCCCCAGCAAGATGTCACGGGCCTCAGACTCTTCGGGCTCGTCGACGAGAACCTTCACGAAGCGGCGCTCCATGGCGGGGTCGGCTTCGATGAATTTCTTGTATTCGTCGAGGGTGGTGCTGCCGATGCAGGGGAACTGCCCCCGCGCCAACGCCGCCTTGAGTTCATTGGAGGCGTCTTGCGGAGCATCGGGCGAGCCGCCCGCGCCCATCAACGTGTGAATCTCGTCGATGAACACCACGACTTTGCCTTTGGCGCGCTCGACGTCTTTTTTCAGGCCCTGCATGCGCTCGCTGAGCGAGCCGCGCAGCGACGTGCCCGCCGTGATGCGGCCCATGTCGAGCTCGATGATGACTTTGTCGAGCAGCGGCGCGACGCTGCTGTCTTTGTGCACCTGGCGCACCGCCAGCCCTTCGGCGATGGCCGTCTTGCCGACACCAGGGTCGCCGACGAGGCAAGGGTTGTTGGCGCGGCGTTTGCCGAGCACGTCGATGACCTGCTCGATCTCGACGGTGCGCCCGACGGTGGGGTCCAGCAAGCCGTGCACGGCGGCCGACGTCAGGTTGCGCCCCAGCGACGTCAACCAGGGGAATTGGTCGGGGTCGAGGTCGTACTCGGTGGGCAACAACGTCGGCGCCCGCGACACGAATCCCTTTTTCTCGGTCTCGCCTTGTGCCGACACTTCGCCTTCGTCGTCGACGATGGATTCGTAAGCCGGACGCAACTGACTCGCCGACTGAATGACGGAGCCGTTGTCGGCGAGGTGCGAACCGCCCACATACGATTGCACGACGCTGACGTGCTCTTCACGCTGCTTGCGTTTGGCCTTCTTGCGGGTGACTGGGGCACTCTCATCGTCGTGCGCGTCTTCGAGCCAGGTCTTTTTGGGCACCACCACATCGTCGCCTGGTGACGACGACACGGGCGCCTTGTCGGGCCGCACCCGCGGCGCAGGCGGCTGCAACAGCACCTCCAGCCGTTTGGGCAAGATGCCGGTGACGAGGTTCAGCACCTCGGTGCGAAATCCGCTCAACCCCAAATCAGGCGCCTTCTGCTGCAAAGCAGCGTGCAACAGCAGATAGGCCAAACAGTCTTTGGTGCGCACGATGGCGGTCAGCATGTGCAACGAGTGGATGCACTTTGCCGAACAATGCAGCGCCGTCTGCTCCGACAACGCGAGCACGTCGTTGATGATGTGAGGGTCTTCTTGAATGCCACCGTCGAGGAGGTCGATGACCACGTCTTCGTTGATGCCCTTTTCGCGCAGCAACGCATCCGCCGGGTTCTTCACGGTGAAGGTGGCCAACAGCAGGTGTGCCGTGGTCATGCGCTGGCCAATGCCTTTGGCAATGGTTTGCGCCTCGTCAAGGACACGATCGAAGTCAGGGCCAGGGCGAAGACGACGGCGAGACATGGGTGCGTTTTGCATGCCTCACTTTTACGAGACCCTGATCCGAAAGAAAAGAGTCGCCTTTGACATTCCCGCAATCGGCGAAATGATGCAGCGCCGGATGCCGAGAGACGTCAGGTGCCAGCGTCGGTGGACGCGTCGTCGCCGATGCAGGCCCCATCGGTGTCTGACCCCGTGAACCGACGGCATTCGCCCACCGGGCAGTCGCTGACACCGCCGTCGGCCGCGAAGAAGCACTCGTATTTGCAGCGGTTGCCGTCGTCGGTGTTGGTGCACACCAGCCCTTCTTGGCAAGGGCATGGCTCGTCGATGCCGTAGGCCGGGAGGCACACGTGTTGGCCATCCTCGCCTGACAAGCGACGGCAGGTCTGGGTGTTGGTGCCGCAGGGGTCGGCCTCGTTCTCGTCGCACGGGGCGCGACAAATGAAGGTTTCGTCTTGGTTGACGCACACCAAGTCGTTGTTGCAGATGTGGCCGATGGTCCCGTCGCCGCGGGGCACCTCGATGCACGGCAGGTCGCGCTCGCCTTCGGTCACAGGGCCCGCGTCTGGCACTTCGTAGTCGTAGTAGGCATCGGGCGTCACGGCGTTGGAGCACGCGGCCACCAGCGCTGAGGCCCCCAAAAGGGCGGTGGCGACGGCAGAGACGAGCAGAGCTGTTCGAGACGACATCATGACAACACCTTCAGGGGCTCTGGGGCGAGCCTGCGAGGAGCATACCCAACTGTGGCGGGGGTTGCTCCTTTTCGGCCGGTGGCAGCTCAGCCAATTTGGATGGCGTTTTCGCCCGACTCCAACACGCGCACGGGCTGAATCGCCATGACCTTCATGAAGACCTTCAACAAGAAGGGGTCGAACTTGTACTTCATGTCAGAGACCATCAACGTCATCGCCACCTCGGGGCCATAGGCCTCGCGAAACGGCCGCGCCGACGTCAACGCGTCGTACGTCGTGGCGATGTGAATGATGCGGCCGAACACGCCCAGCTCAATCTTGGGCAGCATCACCTTGATGTTGCCGTTCTTGTCTTTCATGGGCTTGGAGTAGTCGACCTTCGACTCGTACGCCGAGATGATTTGGCTGCTCATCTGCTTGTCGATGGAGCGGCCCTTCAACAGCGTCTTCACGGTGTGCAGCGGGTAGAGGTCGACGACGCGGCGCTCGTCTTTCGACAAGCTCTTGCGCTTGTTCAAGATGCTGCTGTCGATCTCCGCCATGCCGATGTCGTGAAACAACGCCGCCATGCCCAACTCATGCAACTGCTCCCGCTTCATGCCCAGCTCTTTGCCGAAGATGAGGGCGATGATGGCGGTGTTGACGGAGTGGTAGAGCAGGTACTCCTCGAGCGAGCGCGTGGTGGTCATGCCCAAAAAGTGCGAGCGCACCTCGCCACCGATGTCGACGAAGTCGCGGATGATGCGTCCGGCGGGTTGCATCGATGGCAGCTGACCACCCATCTGCAGCCGCTCGATGAATTTGCGCATGTAGTAGATGGCGCGGGCGTAGACGGTGAGGGCGTATTTTTTGCGGTCGACTTTGCGCTCGGCCTCGATGGCGTTGTCTTCCATCTTGTCGAGCTGCTCGGCGATTTTGGCGAACTTGCCGACCTGAATGGAGGCGAACTGCGACTGCTCTTCTTGGCCGTTGTCGGCGCTTGGCGAGAACAAGCCGACGAACTGTTTGAGCTCGGCAATCTGCACCGGCTTTGACACCTGAAAGCCGCCGACGTCGGAGTCTTTGAACTGCTCGGTCAAAAAGCGCACGTTGTCGAGGCTTTGAAAGTCGAGGTGCAGCTGCTTGTTGTTCAGATACACCGTGGTGCCGACGGCATTGAGCTGAAAGATGCCGTCGAGGGCCACGATGGTGTTGATGTGCTCGCGCAACGACTCGAAGGGCTGGGCGAAGATTTCGTTTTCTGGGTCGTACATCTTCACGTTGCGCACCAACATGTACAACGTGGAGATGGCCTGGCGGCCGAGGCCCTGCAGTTTGGCTTCACGGCCGCGCTGCACAGGAGGCGGCCCCTTCTTTTTCAGGTCGACTTTGCCGACAGCGGCGCCGCCACCGTCGTCGCCTCCGCCGCCACCTGCTCCGCCAAAGACGTCGTCAAAAGATTCACTCATGTCGCTCTGCCTGTCGTCGCTGCCTGCACGCAGCGCTGCCAAAGGGGGTTGTCGACGTCACCGGGTCTGTGGAGACATCGAGGAGGGGGTCAGCGTCCGCCGAGGATGCGCGCCTTCATCTGAATGACGGCCGCCTTGGCCGCTTCGCACACCTCTTTGGGGTGCTTCTTCACGTCTTGGGCGACGGCGGCGAGGGCCTGCATGCTCTGCACCGACGGTGCGGCCTCGAGCCCCACGATGGCGAGCATCTTCAGCTCGTCGACGCCCTTTTTGGCGAACATGCCGCTCTTCGACGAGAAGCAGTTCATCAAGAACGCCTGGGTGTCTGGGTGTTGCATCTGGCCGAGCGCCGAGAAGATGGCTTTCTTTTCGGGTTCGCCCACCTGCTCCCAGTTGGGGCGCTGGGCCGTCGCCAACAACACCGGCACCGACCATTCGGCGTCGTAGTTGGGCAGGTTGCGGATGGCCTGCGCTCGCATCTGGGGGTCTTCGTGCTCCTCGACGACGCGCTTGATCTCGGCGAAGCACTCCTCAGACGGGTTCTTGCCGATGATCGACAACGTCTCGAGACGGAGGATGGCGTTGGGGTGCTCCAACACCTGCGCGAAGACGCCAAACTTCTCGGGCGGGTCGATTTTGTCGATGATGAACAGCATGTCTTTCACCATGTTCGACGACGGATGGTTCAGACGGCTGGTGAACACGCTGTAGACGTCACGACCCAACTCGACCAACACCTCACAAATGAGGCGGCGGTTTTGCGGCAGCTCCAACGTTTCGAGCATGTCGAGAATGGGCAGCGCCGCGTCGGCACCGAGGGAGTGCAGATAGAGCTTGAGGCCTTCGGGGTCTTTGACGAGGCCACGGTTGAGAATGCCACCGACGGTTTGAATGCGTTGGCCCTCTCCCATCTTGCCGATGAAACGCTCGGCGCATCGCTGCACGAGGTCGCGGGTCGCAGGCGGCAGGTGGGGCTTTTGCAGCGAGTGCTCAAAGCGGCGGCGAATCTGGTGCAGCGCCGAGAAGTTCTCTTGCAGCAGCATGGCGTCGAGAAGCTGCACAAACGCCTCGGCGACGTCTTCAAAGGTCTGTTCGGTGGTGTCGAGCTCGAGGAGCTGAAAAAACACCGTCACCAGCTTGGGCAGCAGGCGTTCGTTCTCGGTCTCCAGCGACGTCTGCACCCGGGCTTTGTCGGCGGCCGAGGCCGTGACCCCAGAAATCACCGCGCCGCGGATGGTGTCGACGTCGTTGAGTTCGAGTTCGAGGTCGCCCACCGAGACGCGGGCAAAGCGCATGTAGTCGTCGGAGTTCGACTGCAGCTGGCGGTAGAGGTAGGCGACGACTTTCTCGACCTCGACTTCGACTTCTTCGATGTCTTCGTCTGCGATGGCCTTGAAGCCTTCGACGACGACGTACTCGATGCAGTCGAACTCCTCTTTCCACAAGCGGGTGACGACGTCGCCGCCGCGGCGGCCGCCGGCCTCGTCGACGGTGAAGCACAACATCAAAAAGCGCAGCAGCTCGTCGGGGCTGATGCCGGCTTTGAAGATCAGCAGCCGGATGCCCGCCTGAAAGAAGGGGTAGACGATGTTGTTTTCGCGGTTGTCGTCGACGAACACCTCGTGGCCCTTGAACTTGTAGGCCATGGCGTCGAGGCGCAGCTGCAGGAGGTTCTTGCGGGCCAAAAAGTCGGCCATCGCGGTGTGCACGGGCTCGAGGTACTCGGGGTAACGCTCGGTGTTGTGCCGGTAGAGGGCGATGGTTTTCAGCGCCTTCTTGAGCTTGTCGAAGATGTCGCGCACCTCGTGGATCTCGGCGGCGCGGGAGGCTTCCATCTCCTTGCCGTCGACCATTGCGGTGTGCGTTTGCGTGTGTTGGGTCAAGCTGCTCATGGTTTCCTGCTCGTCGACAAGCCCGTCAATTTGGCGGGCGATGCCCAGCTGGATCATGCTGCCTGAAAACGGCCCCTGGCGTCTACTTCCCCTCCATTTGGGCCACCGTTTCGACACGGCGCGGCACGGCATCTGACGTCGACAGCGTCTGAGGGTAGGCTGGTGTAGGCAGCAATCTGCCGTGGAGCGAACATGACGCAGTTGGTCATCTTTGGAGAGTGCCTCGTCGACTTCATCACCGACGACGGCGCCAGGCTGCAAGACACCACCCGCTTGCGGCCCAGCGTCGGAGGCGCCCCCGCCAACGTCGCCGTGCAGCTCGCACGCCTGGGCTGGAGCGCCGACCGCCTGCAGTTCGCCAGCGCCACCGGCGACGACGCTTGGGGGCATTGGCTGCGCACCCGCCTCGCCCAAGAGGGCGTTGGCGTCGACGCCGTGCTCTGCAAAGAAGCCTTCAAAACCGGCATCACGTTCATCGACATCGACGACGCCGGGGAGCGGTCGTTTCACCCCTACCGAGAACGCGCCGCCGACTTGGCCGTCAGCGTCGACGACCTTCCGCAGCGCTTGCTGTCGACGACGACATGGCTGCACACCGGCACGGTCAGCATGCGCACGCCGTCGTCCATGGAGGCCACCCAGGTCGCGCGCCAGCAGGTGCGGGAGGCCGGTGGCACGCTGTCGCTCGACGTCAACTTGCGGCCGCGGATGTTTCCTTCGCAAGAGGAGCTGCTGCACAAGGCGCGCTCGTCCATCCAGGGCGTCGACGTCGTCAAGCTCTCGCGCGACGAGGGCGAGGTGTTGTTCGGCACACGCGACGCCGGCGCCATCGCCGACGCTGTGCTGCAGATGGGGCCACAGATGGTGGCCGTGACCCTCGACGACGCGGGCGCCTTGCTCGCGACGACGTCGACGCGCGTCTCGGTGGACGCCGTCCCCGTTGCGCACGTCGTCGATGCCACCGGGGCCGGCGACGCATTCATGGGCGGGCTGCTGTCGGTGGTGGCTCCTTTGTCGACGGACGACGTCGACGACGACGTGCTGCACAACGCTGGGGCCCTCGCCTGCCGCCTGGGCGCCGCCGTCGTGCAACACAAAGGCGCGACGACGGGCATGCTGCAGGCAGACCAGCTGTGAGCCGACGTGGCGTGCTCCTGGCGATGACGATGCTGGCGACGACGTCGTGTGCGGTGGTCCCGCTGCAGAAGGAGCCGGGACCGCCGCCGCGGTTCAACTACGTCGGGCACCACGGCATCCCTCTCGCGTATGGCGGCGGGGTGTGCCCCGTGGAGTCGGCGCACTCGCACTCCTATCCGCCCACGCCGAAGGCGGCCTACGACGTCACCGACGAGGGATACGCGAAAGAGAACGCGTCGTTTGTGCCGTTTTTTGATCCACATCCGCACCATGAGCGGACGTGTTTTCGCGAGGGCTGGCACCTGCACCGTCGAGGCCCGCAGGCAGAAGGGCTCGCGTACGACGAGGAGGTCGCCGCCCACCGCGCCGTCGATCCAACGCTGGGGTTCGAGTAGGCCCCTACAGAGCGACGACGTCGACGCCCAGCGACGCGGCCACCTTCCGCGCGACGCGCATGCCGTCGAGGGCAGCACTCATGATGCCGCCGGCGTAGCCTGCGCCCTCGCCCGTCGGAAACAACCCCTGCACGCTTGGTGACATGAAGGTGTCGTCGTCACGCGGGATGCGCACCGGTGCCGACGTGCGCGACTCGACGCCGATGAACACGGCGTCGGGTGACAGATAGCCCTTTAGCTTGCGGTCGAAGTCGAGCATCGCCTGCCCCAAGCGGTCGGCAATGCGCACGCCCGTGACGTCGAGGACGTCGTACAATTCGCTGCTCACCAGACCCGGCTGGTAGCTGGTGTCGGGGAGGTCGGTCGACAGCCGCCGCTGCATGAAGTCGGCGACGCGCACGGCCGGCGCACGCAAGCCACGTTCGCCGCTCTCAAAGCCGGCGCGCTCGACGGCAGCTTGAAACTGCATGGCGGCCAAGGGGCCCTCAAAGCCGGCGGCGGCGATGTCGTCGAGCGTCACCTGCACCACCATGCCGGAGTTGGCGAAAGGCGAGTCTCGACGTGACAAACTCATGCCATTGACGACGAGACCGTCTTTTTCGGTGGCGGCGGGGACGATGAACCCGCCTGGGCACATGCAGAAGGAGTGCACGGCGCGGTCGTCGACGTGGGTGGTCAGGCTGTAAGCCGCGTTCATCAACGCTGGATGCCCAGCGCTCTTGCCGTATTGGATGCGGTTGATGAGCGGCTGTGGGTGTTCGACGCGCACGCCGAGGGCGAAGGGTTTGGCCTCGATGGCGATGCCTTCGTCGTCGAGGAGCCGGTAGATGTCGCGCGCACTGTGTCCCGTCGCCAGCACCACAGCAGCAGCCTCTTCGTCGCGGGTGACATCGTCGGCGAGGTCGCGCAGCCGGGCGCCAGCGACGGCGCTGTTGTGGCGCACCAACCCTTCAAAGCGCGTTTCAAACGCAAACTGCACGCCGTCGTCGAGGAGGCGCTGCCGCATGCCGGCGATGACTTTGGGCAGTTTGTTCGACCCGATGTGCGGCCGCGCATCGGTGAGAACGCGGTCGGGCGCGCCGAAGTGCACCAACGTCTCCAACACGGTGCGAATGTCGCCGCGCTTGGTGGCTCGGGTGTAGAGCTTGCCGTCGGAGTAGGTGCCGGCACCGCCTTCACCAAAGCAGTAGTTGCTGTCTTCGTCGATGATGCCCAGCTGGTTCAGGCCCTTGAGGTCTTTGCGTCGAGGCTGCACCTGCTTGCCCCGCTCGACGACGACGGGCTGCAGCCCCAGCCGCCTCAGCTCCAAGGCGCAAAACAACCCGGCCGGGCCGGTGCCCACGATGACGACTTTGTGCGGGTGTGTCGTCGTCGACGCAGGTGTGAACGGATTCTCAAGCGCCCCCGACGGCGGCGGCGTGGTGACGTCGCCATCGAAGGTCAGGTGAAACCGCACCCGGCCGCGGCGGGCGTCCAAGCTCTTCTTGCGCAACTTGAGATGGGTGACGTCGTCGACGCTGCATTCGAGCTTTTCGGCGACTTCGCGTTGCTGCGCGTCGACGCTGTCGACCTCGTCGGGTGACAACGTGATGGTGATGCTAGACGACGACATTCGCGACCTCGGCCACCAGGCGCAACGACTGGCGGTCGCGCTGGGAGAAGGCCAGTCGCCTACCGCGCCGCGCTCGACGGAGCAAGCTGCTGTGCAGGTCTTCGAGTTCGTGCTCTGCCGCGGCGTAGGCCGCCACCGCCTGTGCACGGTCGCCGCGCAAGTCGTGGGCGTGGCCGCGAACGACGTGCGCGCTCGCCTCGCGGTAGGGCGACGTCAGCGACGCTGACAATGCCGCCTCAGCTGCGGCGACGACGTCATCAGGACGGTCGGCCAACAGCAGCAGTTGGGCCCGCAGCAGATGCACCAGGCCGTCGACGTCGTCACCGTCGGGCAACCACGACAAGGCGCCGTCGAGCTGGCCCTCCTGTGCAAACAACAAGGCCTCCCGCACCAGGCGTGTTTGCTCCAGCGTCGACGACAGCGGGCGCTCTTCGACCTCTGCGTCGAGGTCACCCGCCCACGCCGCCGACAACGAAACCCGGGCCCGCTGGCTGTGCCGCGGCAAAGGCCCACACGCCACGTGCAACGCGTCGTCGTCGACGTCGAACACCACGCTGTCGCTGTGGGTGACGTCGACAAGGGTGTTGCCCCAGGGGCGTCTGCGGCTGGGGTCGTAGGCGTCGCGCGCGTCCTGCAACGATGCCAACAAAGCTGCGGCATCTGGTGGTTGTCGTCGTGCCAGGCGGTTCAACAGCGACAACTTGCTCCACTCCCGCTCGCGCTGCAGGTCGCTCACGGCATAGGCGTCGGCCTGCTTGCGCGTGCGAAAGCCTTGTGCTGCCGCCAAGAACGACGTGCGCTTCGACCGCAGTGGCTGTACGCCTTTGGCGTCCACCTCGACGATGACAGGGTCGGCGCTGGTGTTCGACGAGAGCGACACCACCCAGCCGCTCGCCAGCCGCGACCGTTTGAGAACGTCGACAGCAGAGGCCACGCCGCGCGCGTGCTGCAGCACGCGGTCGAACACCAACACCCCGGGCTCCCCTGTGACGTCGACGGCGCGGGTGGCGACCGGGTGTGCAGTGACGACGACACCCGCCTCATTCACGGCCGTCACCCCCGGCAAAAAGGCGCCGCGGTGGTGCACGCTCAGGTGACTCAGCTTGCCTGTCTGTTGGTGCAGCACCAGGTGCACATCGTGGTCGTCGTCGAGAAAGCCGTCAAACGAACGCCCATGCAGCAGCCGACCACATCCCGATTGTCGCCCCCACACCACCAACGAGTGGCACCCCAGTGGCAACGGCGACGCTTGCCCCCGGCGGTCGCGCCCCAGGGCGATGGCCGCAGCATCTGTCGCGCACAGCTGCCGGCGCACCTTGTCGTCGTCGACGTCGCGGCACTCCATCGTCGACGTCACCGACCGCAACGCACGACGCCACCCACGGGTGTCGCTGCGCTTGGCAAAAGGCAGTTGTCGACGGGCGACGACGTCGGCGACTTGGGTGTCGACGTCGAAGGGATGCTGCGCCAGCCACTGTTGGCAGCGCGCCTGCAGGCTGCCCTGCAGCCTCGTCAGACGAAGACGAGAGGCGCTCATGCCTCCTTCAACACCAACAACAGGTCACCACTCTCGACCTTTTCGCCCGCCTGCAAAACGATGCGCTCGACGACGGCGGCTTGCGGCGCGCGCAAAGACGTCTCCAACTTCATCGCTTCGCAGACGGCCAAGACGTCGCCTTCGTCGACGCTGTCGCCGACACCGACGTTGAGCGACAGCAGCGAGCCGGGCATGGGGGCGCCGATGTGCAGCGGGTTGCTCTTGTCGGCCTGCTCGCGTTTGGCCTGCCCGACGCTGGCGCGCTTGTCGGGCACCAGCACCGAGCGCGGCTGGCCGTTCAACATGAAGTGCACTTCGCGCTGCATGTCGTCGCGCAATTCGCTGACGGCGTTGAGCATGACGACGAGCGACTTGCCGGGCTCGATGTCGACGACGATCTCCTGCCCGGGCTGCAGCCCGTACAAGAAGGTCTCGGTGTCGAAGACGGCGGTGTTGCCGTGGTCGTCGCGGTACTTCAGGTAGTCGCGAATGACGTTGGGGTACAGCGCGCCCGACACCACGAGGTGGTCGTCGATGGGCTGGTCGGTGAGCGCCTCCAACGCCGCGCGCTCGGCGTCGAAGTCAAACGGCGGCAAGTCGTCGCTCTTGAGGCTGGTCTCGACGTCACTGTCGCCCAACACCCGTTGTTTGAGGTCGTCGGGGAAGCCGCCTTCAGGCGTGCCAATGCTGCCTTGAAAGAAGCCCACCAACGACTGGGGGAAGTCGTAGTGGTCGCTCGACGACAACAAGTCTTTGACGGTGAGCTGGTTTTTCACCAGCCACAATGCAAAGTCGCCCACCACCTTCGACGACGGCGTCACCTTGATGACATCGCCGAGGGCGAAGTTCACCTCGCGGTAGCGCTCCCGCACCATGGGCCACTCATCGGCGAGGCCCACGGCCATGGCCTGGGGCTTGAGGTTGGAGTACTGCCCGCCCGGAATCTCGTGCCGGTAGACGTCGGCCGTCGACGCCATGAGCCCCGACTCATACGGCGTGTATTGCGTGCGCACTGCCTCCCAATAGTCGGCCAGCTCTTGCAGCTCTTGGCTGTCGAGGTCGGGCCGACGCTCGTCACCGTCGAGGGCGGCGAGGATGGCGTCGAGGCTCGGCTGCGACGTCAGGCCACTCATGGAGGCGATGGCCCCATCGACGATGTCGACGCCGGCGTGGGTGGCCGCCAGCAGCGACGCCACGCCGTTGCCGCTGGTGTCGTGGGTGTGCAGGTGCAAAGGCAAATCCGTCACCGAGCGCAACTCCTCGACGAGCTGGGTCGCGGCCGCCGGCTTCAGCAGGCCGGCCATGTCTTTGATGGCCAACATGTGAGCGCCGGCTTTCTGACACTCCTCTGCCTTGCGCTTGTAGTAGTCGAACGAATACAGCGAGCGGTTCTCGTCGAAGGGGTCTGCGGTGAAGCAAATGCAGACTTCGGCGATCTTGCCCGCCTGGCGCACCTCGTCGATGGACACCTGCATGGCGTCGAGCTGGTTGAAGCAGTCGAAGATGCGAAACACGTCGACGCCTTGCTTCGCCGCCAACTGCACAAACCGCCGCACGACGTTCTCGGGGTAGTTGGTGTAGCCGACGGCATTGCTCCCGCGCAGCAGCATCTGCAGCAGGGTGTGGGGCATGGCCTCCCGCAGTTTCGCCAGGCGTTCCCACGGCGACTCCCGCAAAAAGCGAAAGGCGACGTCGAAGGTGGCCCCGCCCCAGCACTCGACAGAAAACGCCGTCGGCATGCGCGCCTCGGTCGCCTGGGCCACGCGCACCATGTCGTAGGTGCGCACCCGCGTCGCCAACAGGCTTTGGTGCGCGTCGCGGAAGGTGGTGTCGGTGAACAGCAAACGCTTCTGTTCACGCACGGCGGTGGCGACGGCTTCGGGGCCTTTGTCGTCGAGGATGTCCTTGTACGACACGCCGACGTCTGGGCGCGGCCGCTCGGCTGGAGGTGTCGGTTTGACGACGATGCGAGGACGTTCAAGGGGCACGTCGGTGCCCGCCGGGCCGTTGACGATGGTGTCGCCGAGGGCGAACAGCAGACGGCTGCCGCGGTTTCGTCGACGAGGAAGGTCAAACAGACTCGTCTCACGCGCCAAGAAGGTGGTGTCGACTTCGCCTTTTGAAAACGCCGGGTGTCCGATGATGTTGTCGAGGAACGACAAGTTCGTCGACACCCCCCGCACGCGAAATTCCGCCAGCGACCGCCGCAATTTGCGCACAGCGTCCTCATGGGTGAGGGCGTGGGCCGAGACCTTCACCAGCATGGAGTCGTAGTACGGCGTGATGACCGCGCCGGCGCCCGCGATGCTGCTGTCGAGGCGAATGCCGAAGCCGGCTGCCGAGCGGTACGCCGTCACCCGACCGGTGTCGGGGGCGAAGTCGCGGGCGGGGTCTTCTGTCGTCACCCGCGCCTGGATGGCGTGGCCCCGGCAGACGATGTCTTCTTGTTTGAGGCCGATGGCGGCGAGGGTCTCGCCCGCCGCCAAGCGAAATTGGGCGTGCACGATGTCGATGCCGGTGACCATCTCGGTGATGGTGTGTTCGACCTGCAGCCGTGGGTTCACCTCGATGAAGTAGACGTCTTTGCCCTCGACGAGAAACTCACACGTCGCAGCGCAATGCAGCTTCGCCTCTTTGGCGACGCGAATGGCGGCGTCGAACAGTTGCTGGCGCACGTCGTCGTCGAGGTGCAACGCCGGGGCGACCTCCACGACTTTTTGATGCCGCCGTTGCACCGAGCAGTCGCGCTCGAAGAGGTGCACGACGTTGCCTTCGACGTCACCGAGCAGTTGCACCTCAATGTGCCGCGGCCGCTCAATGAATTTCTCGATGAACACTTCGCCGCGGCCGAAGGCTTGCACCGCTTCGCGGGTGGCGCTGTTGAAGCCTTCACGCACGGCCTCCTCGTCGTCGCACCGGCGCATGCCGCGCCCTCCGCCGCCGTGGGCGGCCTTGAGCATCACGGGGTAGCCGATGGAGGTGGCGTATTCGGCGGCGGCGTCCTCGTCGACGAGGGGCTCGTCTGAACCGGGGATGACGGGGACGTTGGCGCGGCCGGCCAATGCCCTCGCCTGCAGTTTGTCGCCGAGGCCAGCAATGGCCTCCTCAGAGGGGCCAATGAAGATGATGCCTTCTTCTTTGCAGCGTCGTGCGAAGTCGGCGCGCTCTGACAAGAAGCCGTAGCCGGGATGGATGGCGTCGACGTTGCGGTCTTTGGCCACCTGCAAGATGGCCTCGATGTCGAGGTAGGCCTGGTAGGGGTCGCTGTCGTCGCCGATCTGCCAGGCTTCATCTGCTTTGTAGCGGTGAATGCTGAGGCGGTCGGCGTGGGAGTACAGCGCGACCGTCTCGATGCCCACCTCGGTGCAGGCCCTGAAGATGCGGATGGCGATCTCGCCGCGGTTGGCCACCATCAGTTTGCGGATCGGCTTTGTCGTCGACGTCGACTCGGACATGCTCACCTCCTGCCCCGACAGACGTGCTCGTCGAGGACAGCGCCATTGCGCCGTCTCCCTTGTGGCGCACTCCACCCCCAAAGTTCAAGCGCACCCGCACAATGGCAACGCCGGATGCCCCCCGAGCCCATTTGCCGAATCTGTCGGATTCGATAGCGTCCCTCGAACGTTGGCGACGTGCCCGCCTTGCTTCAGGTTGTCGTCTGCGTTGGAGACCGCCATGCCCCAGTCTGCTTTTGCGTTTTTGCGCCCGTTGCTGCTCACCTCCGCCCTCGTCGTCGTGGGTGCCGGCTGTGAAAACCCAGATCCGACGGCCCCGGTGCCGTTGCCCGATGAGCGCCCCATGCCCGTCTGGGGCCAAGGGTTCGGCAAGCAGGCCGAGCAGGGTTCGTTGTCGCCCACCGACGCCCCCAAGGTCGACGCCGCCACCGCTCAGGGCGCCTCGCTGTTCACCAACCACTGCGCCATGTGCCACGGCGCCAACGCGGCGGGCGGCCCCATGGCGCCGACGTTGCTCTCTGAGGCCACCCTCACCAAGAGCGATGCCCTGCTGGCGTCGACGGTGAAGGTCGGCAAAGGCGCCATGCCCGCCTTCTCAGGCCGCCTGTCTGACGCTCAGATCGCCACCATTCTCGCCTGGGTGCGCAAGCAACCACGCCCACCGGCAGGAGGCGCCCCAGGTGCTCCCAAGGGCGCTCCTGGCCAAGCGCCTGGCAAGGCACCTGAAAAAGCGCCAGCGCCTGGCGCCGACGCCCAAAAAGCGCCGACGCCGCCTGCAGGCGGGCAACCCGCCCCGAAAAAGGCCCCCTACTGATGCGAAAACCCCGGCTGCAGCCGGGGTTTTTTCTGGGCCTCCACGAAGGAGCGTCTGCGACGTCGAACGTCAGTGGTGTTGGGCCACTCTCGTCGCCGACGGCCGCCCACGAGCGGCCGTTTGCGTGCCGTGCGGATAGTGCGCCATCACGATGATCACGTACTGCCCCCACGGCGCGCTTTTCGGCTTGTACATGGCCACCGCGCACGACACGAAGACCTTGGAGGCGTGCTTCAGCTGGTCGGGCCAGTCGATGTCGTAGAGGTCATGGGTGACGACGAGGTGAGCCATCATCGACGCTTGCATCGTCGATGCCGACTGGTCGAGGGCGTCGTTCATGATGTCGCTGAGGTCTTCGCCCCCGTCGATCGACAAGGCAGCGTCGGCAACGAGCTCGTCGATGGCGGTCATCTGCCCCGTCTTTTTGCCCCCGCGCGCCCGTTTGAGGCTGGCCAGGGCAATGCGGCGTTCTTGCGCCGGGTCGCGCACGCTGAACGTCTCCCAGGCGGCGTACACCGCCGCGTTGAGGCCGGCCTCGTCGCGGTCGAAGAACCCGACGGCGAGCACTTCGGTGTTGGGGTCGAGCAACACCCGCCGGCCAATGGGCGCCGACAACGCCTGGTTCACAAGGCGCCCAACGCTGTGGGTGCCGCCCCTGGCAACGCTCCACGAGATGTCGCCGTCGCGCAGCGTGGTCTCGGTGACGTCCCAGCCGGCGAGGAGCCCCAACATCATTTGGTCGACTTCGGGGCCGGTGCGCTCCGACGCCAACATGCGGGTGAAGAAGGCGGGCGCGGCATGGGCGTAGCTCGCGCTCTGGGCATCCGCCAGCGCCAGGGCGGGTGCGTTGATGCGCTTGCGCACGCTGTTGACCAACGCTGCAAACTGGGGCGCGCGTGTCGATGCGTCGTCGACGGCGGTCTCCTCGACGTAGTGGGGCAGCTCCACCTTGGTGACGGCGCGTCCGCTGGGGCGCACCATGGTGCGCAGCACTTCGGGGCCGATCATCCGCCCCTTCTCCATGACCACCAACTGCAGCAGGGCCAAGTCGTCTTGGGGGTTCACCGGACAATGCGCCGAAAACGCCGGCAGCTCGACGTGGTCGTCGAACACGCAACGGGCATAGGCGTAGTCGCCTTGGTTCACCACCATGTAGGCGCTGTGGGGCGCGCGCACGCGACTGCTGGTGCGCACCCGGCCTTCGATGTGCACCATGTTGTTGCCGTCGGCTTGGCGCGTGAACGGCCGCAGTGCCACCTCCGGCTCGTGCACGGCAAAGAAGAATTGCACTTTGCCCTCGGCGCGCACCACCGCTGCGCCCACTTCGGCCTGAGCGGGCAACTCACCGCTGGCCAACATGCGTTTGATGTCGTCGGCCCAACGTCCCAAGACGTCGTCCGTCGTCGTCGACGCGGGCACCTCGCCGCCGTACGACAGCCACCTCGGCATGGAGGTCAAGCCGCACGCCGCCGACACCAGCTGCATGCTCTGCCGCGAGAGGTCGCCGTGCGCGCTTTGCAGGCTGCCGATTTGGGTGGCGGCGCACTTCGCGTTTTCGGTCAGCACCCAGCCTTTGCGCCCGTCGACGACAAGCTCGTCGAGAGGGCGCCGCTCTGACAGCGACTGGCCGACGGTGTGCGGCAGCTCCCCCGTGAACGCCAACGTCGGCACGTCGTTGCGCGGTGACATGGCCTCGTCGGGAATGGGTGCCGCCACCAGTTCCTGCAGGTCGCCCTTCGAGGGAAAGTGGCTCGCCTGGTCCATGTTCCAGTTGTGTCGGGTGCCGCAGCCCCCGAGCAAGCCTCCGAGCAGCAGAGTGCTGGCGCTGATGGCCACGACGAGTCTGTTGTTGTTCACGCTGTTCTCCCAAACGGCCCACACGGGCATCCAAAACGGCACAGGCCTATCACCCTCCCCCGCCGTCGCCCAGGTGTGTTTCGCTCCAACACATCAAAGCGAAGGCCGGCTCCCCCGCAGATGCGACAGAGCCGGCTGAACCAATGAGATTGTCGCCGCCCAGCGGCGCTCAGGTCACTTCACAGCGACGCCGACGGCACCGGCAGGAGGCAGCATCACGATGCCGTGGGCCAGTTGAAAGAGGATGCTGCCGTCGGGCATTTGGCCAGCGGCCAGCAGTTCGACTTTGTTGCCGCCGATGGCTTTGGCTTCGGCGATGAGCACCTTGTTGATGACCAGGTCGAGGTCCGACTCGGTGATGACGACGAAGTCGAAGATCAGCGAGAAGCCGAGGGTGACGGCTTGGACGACGCCGACAGCTTCGCCGTTGGCAGCGATGGTGCCGGGATCCACTTTGGCGGTGTCGACGCTGGTGCAGGCGCCTGCGACGAGGGAGAGGGCGAGAGCGATGGCGAGGATGAAGCGTGGCACAGGGGCCTCCTTTTTGATTTTGAGAGATCGGTATCAATAATTGCGTTTTCAAAGCAAGTCTTTTTGCGTGTGGGCTGGCGGAATTTCTCGCCAACTCCACCAATGAATTCAGATTCTTGGCAAAGACAGAGGCACAGAACGAAGGTTCGGTCGCCGCAAAGCAGCGCCCCAACCGGTTGTGCGCGACACCGGTCAGATTGCGGGTTTGTGCAGATCCGGGAATGCCTGGTTGGGCCGCGCCGTTAGCGCCCGTCCCACAAGCCGTTCTTCTTCAGCAGCTCGCGCAGATGCTTGCGATCCATCTTCGCCATGCTGGCGGCGCGGGAGATGTTCCCCGACGTCTCGTCGAGCAGACTCTTCAGGTACTGCTTCTCAAAGGCCTCGATGAGCATGGCTTTGGCGTCTTTGAAGCTGCGCCCCTCCTCGAGGTTCAACGCGTCTTCAAACACATGGGCCAGGGCCGCAGCCTCTTCGCCCACACCCGACAAATGCGCCGTACGCGGCGGATCGTCGCCGTCTTCGGTGAGCCATTTCGCCAGCGCAATCGATCCCCCACCCCGGTGAAAGCTGACCGCGCGCTCGACGAGGTTGCGCAGCTCCCGCACGTTGCCAGGGAAGGGATAGGCTTTGACCTCATCCCAATCGTCGTCGGCAAAGGGCTCGCCGGTGTTGCCGCTGGCCTTTTGCAAAAAGAAGTTCGCCAACACCGGAATGTCGTCGGCCCGCTCCCGCAGGGGCGGCAGCGAAATGCGCACCACGGCCAGCCGGTAGTAGAGGTCTTCGCGAAATTTGCCGTTGCGCACCTCGTCTTTGAGGTTGCGGTTGGTGGCCGCGATGACCCGCACGTCGACCCGCTCGTATTTGTCGCCGCCGACGGCTTGCACAGTGCGCGACTCCAGCACCCGCAGCAGTTTGGGCTGCAGGTCGAGCGGGAGCTCACCGATCTCGTCGAGAAAGATGGTGCCGCCGTGGGCCTGGCGAAAGGCCCCCTGACGCGTCTGCGTGGCGCCGGTGAAGGCGCCTTTGGTGTGACCGAACAACGCCGACTCAATGAGCTCGCGGGGCACGGCCGAGCAGTCAAAGACAACAAACGGATGCTTCGCCCGTGGCGAACGGTCGTGCAGGGCCGACGCCACCAACTCTTTGCCCGTGCCGGTCTCGCCCTCGACGACGACGGTGGCGTCGGTGGGCGCAATGTCGCCCAACAGCGAGAACACCTGACGCATGCGCACGTCTTCACCGACGAGGTCGCCAAAAGACGCCACCGTCGACGGGCTGGCCTCCACCTCTTTTTCTTGGGGCAGAATTTTCAGCAGGGCCTTGCCGAGCATCACCGTCGAGCCAAAGGGGACGGTCACCTCTTTCACCTGCGACCGCTCGTAGAAGGTGCCGTTGGTGGAGTCGAGGTCTTCGATCTTGGCGCCCCCCGCCACACAGGTGATCCGCGCGTGACGACGCGACACCGTCGGCGCTTCGACGTGCAGGTCGGCTTCGTCAGATGCGCCCACCACAATGTCTTCGGCGCCGCGCAGCACGATGGCCTGGCCCTTAGACACGGTGTTGACGACGACGACGCGCACAGCATCCGGCTCGAGCAACGTCAGGTTGCGCGACGAGCCCAGCGTGTCGGTGGCGGTGATTTTCGTGCGGCGGTTCATGGAATCTCGGCGACGGTCCGTCTGGGGCCTGGCGTATGCGGCTGTCGTCGTCTCTTTCTGCTGACGCGGTCAGTCTACGCCCGAGAGGAGGTCGAAGAAATACGACGACTTTCCGTCGGGCACTTCGATGGTGACTTTCTCGTCGACACCCAGGGTGGGCACGCGCAAGCGCACTTCATGCCAGCCGGTGGCCAGCTTGCGCGGCTCGTCGCTGGTGACCCCCGACTCTTTGCCGTCGATGAACACTTGCGCCGACGGATTCGACCGCAGCACCACTTCGCCTTTGCCACCCTGTTTCGACAGCGACAGATGCACCGGCCCTTGCGCCGCCTGACGTTCACGCAGGCGCAACGTCGAGGGGGCGTATCCGTCTTTGGTCGCTTTCACCTCGTGGGCCTTGCCAAACGCCAGCCCCTTCACCGTCACCGGCGAAGGCCCGCGGTCTTTGCCATCGACGAAGACTTGTGCCCCGTTCGGCGTCGTGGTCACGCGCAGGGACACTTCTGCCGGAGCCGACTCCACCAGCAACACCCGCTCGCCTTCTTTCAACGTTGCCGTGGCGGTCTGCTTGCTGCCGTCGGCGAAGGTGAACTCGAGCTTGTGGTCGCCAGGGTCGACGGCCATGGTCAATGCCATCGGTGTGGTGCCCTTCAGCGGGAATCCGTCGATGCTCGCCTTGGCCCCCTCGGGGAAGGTGCGCAACACCATGGTCACCTGTGGCCCATCCGACTGACCGAAGACTTTGTCGAGGAGGGGCGCCAAGGCCTCGGTGAGCGACGCTCCCGCAAACGACATCGCCAAGAACAAGAGCGCGGCCCACTTGCGCGTGCCCGGCGGCAGCAAACCGACGGCGAGTTTCTGCCCCGCCGCATCTTTGCCGGGGGCGATTTCGGTCTCGCCGATGAGCCATGCGCCCCGACGCGCGAGTGGACGTTTGTCTTCGCGGTAGGCGACGTGGTCGTCATCGAGCGGCTTGCCGGCGCGTTCAGGCGCAGGCTTCGATTCGGGCGCATCCGACCGTGTGCGGAATTCGCCGTCCATGCGTTCGAAGGGCACATCCACAGGCGCCGCGGCCACTGCGGCTCCTGCGGGCGGCGGCGGCGGGGGCGGCGGCCCTGCCCCAGGTGCAGGGGGTGGGGGCGGCGGGGCAACCGCTCCGCCGGGCGGAGGAGGCGGAGGCGGCACACCACCCCCCGGTGGCGGCGGGGGCGGCGGAACGGCAGCGCCTCCAGGAGGCGGCGGCGGGGGCGGCACACCGCCAGGCGCTGGCGGAGGCGGTGGAATCGCGGCGCCCCCGGGGGGAGGCGGGGGCGGCGGCACACCCGCGGGTGCCGGTGGCGGAGGCGGGATCGCCCCGCCTGGTGGAGGCGGCGGCGGTGGCACTCCCGCAGGGGCTTTCGGAGCGCCCCCAGGCGCGGGAGGCGGCGGGGGAATCGCGCCACCTGGTGGCGGGGGCGGCGGCGGCACACCTGCAGGTGCCGGCGGCGGAGGCGGCACGCCTGCAGGCGCTTTTGGGGCGCCTCCGGGAGGCGGCGGCGGCGGCGGCACCCCGGCTGGAGCCGCAGGGGCTTTGGCGGCAGGAGGAGGCGGCGGGACTCCTCCTGGAGGAGGGGGTGGCGGGGCCTTTCCTGGGGCAGCCGGAGACCCTCCACTCAACAAATCCGCCGCGGCCAGAGCGTCGGCCATGAACATCTGCGTGTGCCCGCCGCCCTCGTCGGGAGTTGGGGCTGCTGCGGCGGGTTGGGGCGGCTTGGTCGCGGGATCACCGCGCAGGTTCATGCCGCCGTCGTCGCCTTCCATGCTCAGCGCCGACAACTCGTCTGGGGTGAGGCCGGGCAGCATGCCCGTCATGGCAGAGGGGTCGACCTCGACGCGGGGGGCCGCTTTCTTTTTGTGCGCCGTCGCCGCCGACGGCGCGGCCATCTTCACCTCGCGCGCCGACACCGACGCCGAGGGCAAGTCGTCGAGGGCCACCACCCGCGACGACTGGGAGCCGTCGTCGAGGGGCACCGCTCGCGTGGCCACGCGCGGCGCTGGCTTTTTCGCAGGCGGCGGGGGCGCTGCCGGCGCTGGGGCCGGCGGCATGTCTTCGAGCGACACCACCGCCTTGGTGGCCGCCCTTGGGGCACTCGTCTTGCCCGCCGATGGCGGGGCCACGCCCACACGCGTCGCATCCGACGGCGTGGCCATGCTGTCGTCGAGAATCGGCGCCGCAGCCGACGTCATGATCGCGGGCCCTTTTGCGGCGACGGCTGGGGCGGGTGGCGCTGGAGGCGCAGGTGCCTGGGGCGCGGTGGCCGGCCTGCTGCCTTGTTTGCTCGGCAGAGGCGCCACCCCCGACCCCGACGACACCCCGCCGCTGATGCTGGCAGCGCGGCCGCGTCCCGACACCACGGTCTTGGGCTTGCCGACGTCGTCGGGAATGTAGGCGGCGGTGCCTTGGGCCCGCACACCGCCGCCGCCACTGGGCGCATCACCACGGAGGTTCACGTTGGCGGCGGGCAGGTCGGCAATGGCCGAGTGCAGCGTCACCAACCGCGTCTTGCGCGGCGTGGCCTGTGAAGCGGCGCGGCCGTCGGGAAACATGGCGGTGACAAATGAGCCGAGGTCGGCGCGGCGCAACGTCAGGTTGTGCTGGTGGGCAATCTGCCCCAACGCCATCTCCAAGGAGGCCGCATCCGTCGCCCGCTTTTTGGGGTCTTTGTCGAGGGTCTGCCGCATGAGCTGCTCGAGCTCGGGGGGCACATTCAACAGTTGCGGCAGCTCCGGCACGGTGGCGGCGCGCATGCGGTCGAGGGTGGAGATGTCAGAAGAACCTGCGAACAGCCGCTCGCCGGTGATCATCTCGTACAGCAGGATGCCGACGTTGTAGAGGTCGGAGCGGTGGTCGAGGGGTTTGCCCCGTGCCTGCTCGGGCGACATGTAGCCGAACTTGCCTTTGACGACGCCGGCCATGGTCTTGTGCCCCGACTGCTGCACCTTGGCGATGCCGAAGTCGGTGAGCTTCACGCCCCCGTCGTAACCGACGATGACGTTGTGGGGGCTGATGTCGCGGTGGATGAGACGCAGCGGGCGTCCGTCTGAGCCCGGCGCGTTGTGGGCGTAGTCGAGGGCGAGGAGAATCTCGCGCGCGACGTGCACCGCCATGGGCACCGACATGCGTTTGCCGGCGAGGCCGGCGGCATGGATGACGTCGGCGAGGTCTTTGCCGTCGGCGAACTCCATGACGATGAAGTACTCGCCGTCGTCGGAAACGCACAGATCAAAGACCTGCACAATGTTGGGAAACGACAAACACGCCGCCACCCGCGCCTCCTCGACGAACATCTGAATGAGCTCGGGGTCGCGGGTGTATTGCGCGAGGATCTTCTTGACGGCGTAGTTGCGCTGAAACCCGTCGTCACGGGCGACGCGTGCTCGGTACACTTCGGCCATGCCGCCTGTGGCATGCAGTCCTAAAATCTCGAGCTCGCTCAGCTGCATCCAGGGCTCCTGACGTCTGGCGGGTGACGAGCCAGCGACAAGGACCGCCACTCTGTCAGAGGTTTTTCGGCTGGTGCAAGTCGTGGGCAGGTATGACTGACCATTGCCGCCAAGTCGTTCGGGCGACTTGCTGTTGGTGCCTTGAGCCCACTACCGTTCGTGGGCGTACAGGCACCGCGGGCAACGGTGGGGCCTCAGAGAGGTATGGATGGTCAGCGCCGGAACCCAGGTGATCAGCCGCAAGCAGCTCGCTTCGGCCAACACCCCGCCCTACATCAAAGAGGTGGAGACGCTCATCGAGGTGGCCCTCACCAAAGCCTCCTCAGCGACGAGCAAAGAGCAAAAGCGCACCGTCAAAGTGCCCGACCTTGAGCGTGCCCTGGGCATTCTTGAGAAGAACAGCAGCGGCAGCCCTCCCGTCGAACACCTCCTCGCCCTCGCCGAGGTGCATTGGGAGCTGGAGAACTCCAAAGAGTCCATCGCGTTTTTGAAAGAGGCCATCCAGCTCGCCCCCAAAGACGCCCGGCCCTATGGCCTCCTCGGCCGCTACCTGATGAACAAGGGCCTGCGCGACCAGGCCATGAACTTCCTCGACCGCGCCATCGCCCTCGACCCTGGCGACGTGCAGAGCAAGAAGCTGCGTGAACGTGCCGCCCGACAGGCACGCAAGTCGTACACCGTCGTCGTCAACGCCCAAGACCTCGCCAAGTCGGCCAGCGACAAAAAGAAAAACAAAGCCGCGGCCGGCAAAGCCGAAGCCACCCGTCTCCTCGACGTCGACGCCCTGCGCGCCGAACAGGCATTGGAGCAAGCCGCCGCGGTTGAAGACGCCGTCGAGAACCAACTCGACGACGCCTTGGCCAAGCTCCTCGCCACCGACCTGTCGGGCGCCGACGTCGGCATTCTCAAACCCGAATCGTCGTCCGCCTCCAAAGCCGGACGCCTGGTGAAGACGCTGGTGGTCTTCGGGATGATCGGCATCATCGGCATGCTCAACGGTGCTGTGTTTCAACGGGCGCGCCCCAAGTCGGGCCCCGTGAGCCAAACCCTCCTCGAGAAAGCCATCTTTCAGGCGACACCCAAGTCGCTCATCGATGCCGAAGCCCGCATCATCCAAGACCCCGAGATGGGCAACGCCACCCAACGGGCGCTGGTGTCGGCCCTGCTCTACGCCGACTTCGGCCACGACCTCTTGCACCTCGACACCGCCGTCGAGGCGCTGTCGACGCTGAAAGACGCCGAGAAGAAATCACCCGCTGGCCTGCTCCTGCGCGCTCTGGTGCAACGGGCCGACGACGCTGAAAAAGACGCCTCTCTCGACGACGAGCTGCAAAAAGCCAAACTGCGCCAAGTCGAAGCCGACGACGTTCTCATCGCCATGGCACGTGCCGAGCGCCACGCCCAAAGGGGCGACCTGAGCGCTGCCACCTTCGCCCTCGCCGACCAAGCGTTGAGTGCGCAGAGTTCCCCGCGCGCGCTGGTGCAGTTGGCGCGGTACGAGGCGGCGCGTGGCAACTTGGCGTTGACCCGCAGCTACATCGCGCACGGTCTGAAGATGTTTCCCGAGCACGCGCCCCTGTTGGCGATGGGGTTGTTGCTCGAAGACAACCGTCCGTTGCCGACGAAGAAGAGCAAAGGCAAAAAAGCGAAGGCGCCGAAGCCGACACCCACAGCGTTGACGGGCACGGCGAAAAAGGCCGACGCACTCCTCGAGAACCTCGACATCGAAGGCGAAGACGCCGCCCTCGTCGCCTTGGTGCACGGCGCATTGCAGTTTGCCCGCGGCGACGACGCCAAGTCGGGCCCGCTGTTCGGCATCGTCAAACGGCGTGGCAAAAACAGTGCCCCGCTGCTCAACGGCCTCGTCGAGACCTACCTGTTGCGGGTACAACCCGACAAGGCGATGTCGCTGCTGGACGACGGCAGCTCCCTCGTCGACAGCAGCATTCCCCTGTTGGCCAACGCGGCCCGGGCCAAGCTGCTCAACGGGCTCCCCGACAAACCCCTGCGCACCCTGCGCAGCTTCTCAGAGCCCGGCATCGATGGCACCGACATCGTCTTCCCCGGCGGGCGCTTTGTCTTCGACCCCTTGCGTCACCCGGTGCCGCTGCGCGCGCAGTTCGACGCGCGCTACTTCCCCGAAGCCGCCGTCAACCACGCCCTCGACAAACGCAGCCTGACCCCGTCGGTGGCCCGTCGTCGTCTGCGCAACGTCGCCGACCTCAAACTCGCCGAAATTCTCTTGGCGCAGGGCGGCGACGACAACATGGAGCGCGCCGAAGACCACCTCAAACGCGTGCGCAAAAACGGCGGTGACAACCAGCCCGAGTACTACTTGGTGGAGGCCCGCCTCTACCGCATGAAGGGCGAGTCGCCGGAGGCGCTCGAAAGCATCGAGGCCGCCCTCGACCTGCAAAGCGACGACCCCCGCGTGGTGTTGGCAGCGGCGTCGATTCACCTCGAAGGCGGCAACGCCAAGTCGGCGTTGAAGGCGTTGAACGGCTTGCGTGAAGTGGGCGTGCGTTCGCCGCAAGAAGCCGCCTTGCGCAGCCGCGCGCTGGTGATGCGCGGCGACCTCGACGACGCCGACCGCGTGTTGAAAGAAGGCCGCACCTTCGCCCCCCGCGACGCGGCCTTGCAGCAGAGTGAACTGCACTTGATGTTTGCCCAAGGCAACATCGTCGACGCCCGGCGCAGCGCCAAACGGTTGTTGCGCAAAAAGCCGGGCGTGGCCCGCGCCATGGCCGAGCGGGATCCACTTCTGGCCGGCTTGCTCATCGTCGAAGAACAAAAAGAAGACCTCGCCCTCGGCGCCTTGGCGGAGCTGAGCACCCGCGCCCCCGACAACGTCGCCCCCATGGTGTTGCGGGCCGTTCTCCTCGAAAAACGCGATGCCGACGAGGCCAAGAAGCTCTGGCAAAGCGTCGCCGAGCGCACCACCGGCCCCTTGGCCGACCTCGCGCTTGAAAACGCAGGAGAAGCGCCCCGCGCCGGCAAGAAGAAGAAAAAGAAGAAGAAGAAAAGACGCGGCCGACGCCGTCGCTAGGTTCTCTCAGCCCCTTCGCTCGCTTGTCAGCCCCACCCGCTCTCGCCTCCCTGCTCCCCTCGCCTCCCTGCTCCAGGAGACGCCCATGACCGCCACCACCGCGCAAGACAAAGCCGCCCAGAAGAAGGCGCGGATGGCCGCCAAGAAGCTGCCGCCGCCCACCCCTGAGCCGAAGCTGTTGAAGACCGTGCCGCTCTTCGACGGCGCAGGGCAAAAACTCATGGACGCCCTCATCGCCAAAGGCGAAGGCAAGACCTTCGGCCGCGACGACATGGTGCAAGCGCCGGGGCAAGCGGTGGGCCCCGACGTCTATGTGAACTTCATCCTCGCCGGGCAGTTCGGCGTCGGCGAGCACACCGAACAGGCGCAAAAAGCCGTCGGCATGAAAGCCAAGGCCGAAGTCTTCAAGAAGGTCGGCCAAACCACGGCGGTGTTTGGCGCCGGCGACTTCTTCACCGACGACTTCGCCAACGACGACAACCAGCTGTGCGTGTACTCCATCACCGAGGCACAGGTCATTCGCATCAAGCGCAATGACCTCGAGGCCATCCTCAAGAACCACAACGGCCTCAAAGACCGCATGAAGAAACACGCCGAAGCCTGGCTGACGCGCTTCAAATACATGCGCGAAGGCGCCGGCCGCGACGAGGTCTTCGACTTCTACGTGAAGAACGGCTTCTCGTTCTCAACGCGCACCAAGATTCGCCAGCTGGAGCTGTGCATCGACTGCGACAAATGCGTGCAGGGCTGCGAAGAGCGCCACGGCTTTCCCCGTCTTGAACGCTTCGGCCCGCAGGTGGGCCTCATCAACTTCTCCGTGTCGTGCCGCCAGTGCTACGACCCCCGCTGCCTCAGCGACTGCAACTTCGACGCCATCGCCCGCGACACCGTCAGTCACGAAATCCGCATCAACATGGAAGACTGCACCGGCTGCGGGGTGTGCGCCCGCGGGTGCCCCAACGACGCCATCTTCGTGCACCCCATCACCGAAGAAGTCGACATCACCATGTGGGCCGACCTCGGCAAGAAGGTGCCCAAGAAGGTCGCCGTCAAATGCGACCGCTGCGCTGGCTACGACGACATGGCGTGCATCACCGCCTGCCCCACCGGCTCCATGGTCGACGCGGCCCCCGAGCTCATCTTCGGCATGGACGTCGGGCAAACCATCGACCAAAGCTGCGACACCCAACCCTTCGAAGAGGGCTGGTCGAGCGGCGCCACCCCGCGGTTCTTGCCGAAATTCCTCTACACCACGTCGGCGTTGTTGCTCATCGCCTGCGTCGCCGAGTGGGTCTTTCGTCGCTGGATGCCCGAATACGCGTTCCTCCCGTTCTTCCCCGAGGAGGTCAACAAGCGCATCGGCGAAGGCTTCGATTCCGGCCGTGGCCTCGGCTTGTGGTTCGGCATCATCGGCGCTTTGGCCATGTGCTCGACGCTCATCTACGTGGTGCGCAACCGCTTCGACAACATCGCCGCGTTCATGGGCGGCAAGTACTTCTGGTTCTCCTTTCACAACGCCCTCGGCGTGTTGGGCCCTGCCCTCATCTTCTTGCATGGCAATTTGTTGTTCTCGCAGTGGCCGTCCATCGGGGTGTGGGCCAGTCTCCTCGTCGTCGCCTCCGGTTTCTTGGGCCAGTACTTGGCGAACCAAATCCCGGGCAAAGAGTTCAAAAACACCCGCGAACGCCAAGAGCTGAACCGCAACATGCAGACCCTGTCGCAAGAGTGGGGCGAGCACACCCGCTCGGTGAACGTCGCCGAGATGATGCTGGAGCTCGAAAAAGAGAAGGCCGCCCAAAGCATGGACAACATGGGCACCTTCCGTTTCTTGATTCACCTCGTCACCACCGACATCAAGCGCTTCTTCACCCTCTTCAAGTTGAAACTGAAATTGCGCTCGGTGAAGAGCAAAGACATGCGGGTGCAGCTGTACGAACTCAAGAAGGAGCAACTGAAGCTCGAGCAGCAAGACACGTTCTTCAAAACCGCCGGACGCCTCATGTCGCAGTGGCGGCTGTTTCACATCTTCTTCAGCGTCGGCATTTTCTTGCTCATGGGGCTGCACGTCGGTTTCGTCATCGTCTTCTGATTTTTTCGAAGGGGGCGCAGGCGGGCCAAGCGGGGCTTGGCCTTGGGAGAATCACTTCGTGATTCTCTCCCCTTCCGAGAGTTGCCGCCGGCAACTCCCGAGGTCTCAGCGACGCTGAGACCCCCCATCCCGGCAAAGCCGGAGATGGGGCCCCCATCCCCCCGCGCCAGCGGCTCCCTCTGGTCGCACGTTCGGGTGCCCCAGGCACCTCGTCTACTGCGTTGCTGTGCTTCTCGGGCAATCGCAATGCGATTGCCTTGGGAGTTTTGGCTCTGCCAAAACTCTGGCTGCGGACGAAGGACTTCAGATGACGTCGATGGTGCGACCGCGCCAACAGCCGGCGTCAGCGGGTCGAAAAGGGAGTCCGTGGCGACGCAGATTTGCATTTTCAGCCCGCAGCACTGAGCATGGGCCACCGCGCGCAGACGACGTCACCGTCTGCGATCCGCCCATTGCTGGGCCGCCGCAGGAGTCGTCGCCGTGTTTGAGAGCGCCGCCAAAACGCGCACCCGTCCGTCTACGCCTCGTTGGCTTCTTCTCGTCGTCATGGGCGTCGTGTGGGGCTACGGCGTCGTCGCCCACGCCGACTTTCTCGCGCTCGAGCCGGGCAAGCGCATCAAGGGCCACGCTGCCCTCGACTGCAACCAATGCCACACCTCAGGCTCAGGCCTTGAACGTGGCAAATGCCTCTCGTGTCACGAGCACAAACAACTGGGCAAACGCATCCGTCGGGGCCAGGGCCTGCACGCCACCTCGCGCTTCAAAAAGAACTGCGAGGAGTGCCACTCCGAGCACAAGGGCCGCAACTACAACCCCATCGACTGGCGCCCCGTCGGCGGGCAAAAGCGCTTCGACCACGGCCTCACCGGCTACGAGCTCGAAGGCGCCCACCGTCGGGTGAACTGCAAAGAGTGCCACACCAACCGCTTCAAGAGCGGCCGCGTGAAATTTCTCGGCCTCGACGACAACTGCCTGTCGTGCCACGAAGACGTGCACCGCTTCGAGAAGACGCACAAGAAGCTCACCGACTGCAAAATCTGTCACAGCTTCGACGCTCGCACCGTCGTCAAAGCCAAAGGTCTGGTGCGCTTCAAGCACGAAAAAGTGGCCGACTTCCCCCTGCACGGCAAACACAAGCTCACCAAGTGCAGCGACTGCCACACGTCGACGAAGAGCTTCAAAATCAAAGACCGCCCCGACCGCTGCGTCGACTGCCACAAAGACATTCACAAAAACATCTACACGCAGAAAAAGCGCGACTGCAAAGCCTGCCACAGCGACAAAAAGATGCGGTTCTCGTCGAAGACCACGTGGAATCACAACCGCCGCACCAACTTCAAATTGCGCGGCAAACACAAACGCATCAGCTGCAAACAATGCCACGGCGGACGCTCGCAGATGCAGATGGCGTGCGCGGCCTGCCACAAAGACGACTCCAGCCACATCGTCGCCGGCAAAGACCGCTTCGCCGGCCGCGACTGCTCGCAGTGCCACGGCGACATCTCGTTCAAAAAGGGCATCAACTTCGCCCACAAAAAGCAGACGGGCTTCGCCCTGCACGGCAAACACGCCAAGGTCGACTGCACCGACTGCCACCGCGTGAAGCCCAAAGACCAAGTGAAGGTCGCCACCGACACCTTCGAGAAGTTCAAGTCTGAAGACTGCACCTCGTGCCACGCCCACGGGCAGGCCCACAAACGCAAGTTTCACGACCGGCCGCACCTTTGCGAAAAATGCCACGTCCCCGGCGACATCAAGCGGTTCAAGAACCCCGACCACGCCATGTTGTCGTCGAACTTTGCCCAACAAGGCGCGCACGCTCCGCTCGCATGCGACCGCTGCCACGGCGAGGCCTTGAAGAACCTCTCGCCCGCCCAAGATTGCGCCGGCTGCCACAAAGAAGACGACGTGCACAAAGGCAACCTCGGGCCCACCTGCAAAGAGTGCCACCTCGAGGGATTCGCCTGGACGAACGTGCTCTTCGACCACGACGTGCAGTCCATCTACAAACTTGAGGGCAAGCACAAGCAGGTGGCCTGCAATGCGTGCCACACCAACGCCCCCGAGGAGTTCAAGCCCCAGGCCCAAGACTGCAAGAGCTGCCACGCCAACCAAGACGTGCACGAGGGCAGCCTCGGTGAGGCCTGCGAAAAGTGCCATGACATCGAGGGCGGCACCCCCCTCTTCGACCACAACACCATGACCGACTACGTGCTCGAGGGCAGCCATGCGCGGGCCGACTGTCGCGGCTGTCACTTCAAAGACGACGAGCGCGACGAGCAGGGCTACGAGAAGATCGACCTGAAGTTCGCCGTACAGGGCAGCGATTGCGCCGACTGCCACGGCGACCCCCACGGCTTGCGCCAAGGTGCCAAATGCGCCGGCTGCCACGACTTTGAAGACTTTCAAAACGGCAAGAAGGCCATGGGGGCCGGCGACGTGCAGGCCGCGCCGTCTGACGCCAAGGCCGAACCGACGGCCACCGACACCTCGGCGTCGACGTCGAGCGGCTTGCCCGCCGGGCACCCTCCCGTCGACGGGGGCACGGCCTCCTCAGACGGTCTGGAGAGCCAACTGTTGAAAGAGCCGAAGGAGCTGCACGACGCGGGCGTCGCCCTCTTCGCCCCAAAAGTGGTGCGCGACACCTACCACGACCAGTTCCCCTTCGACTTGCGCGGCGGGCATGCCCAACTCGACTGCAAGCGCTGCCACGACGGACGCGGCGACCTCATGGGCCAGGGCATGATGTGCGACACCTGCCACAAACAAGACGACATCCACGTCGGCAGTTTGGGCGGCACTTGCGCCGACTGTCACTCCACGCAGACGTGGATGCAGCCCCGGTTCACCCACACCGACGTCGGGTTTCCGCTGCAGGGGGCGCACCGCTTGCTCAGCTGCAAACAGTGCCACAGCGCGGGCAACTACATGGGGCTGACGCCAGATTGCATCGGTTGCCACCTCGACGACGCAGCCCGTGCCTTCTCGACGGCCAGAGACGCCGATGGCAACGCCGTCCCGCATGAGTATTACGTCGACGCTCCTTGTCTCAACTGCCACCACCAGACCACCTGGAACATCGCGGGCTTCCCTGGGCGGAGGCGGTTCTGATGCGGCGATGGACGACCTGTTGGTGCTTGGCCCTGTTGGCGTTGTCGACGTCAACGGCCCTTGCGCAGTCGAAGGCCAAGGCGTCGGGGGCCAAGGCCGACGCAGTGCCGAGCGAGACAAAGCCGACCCCATCCACGGCTGCGCCGGAGGCCGCTGCGCCAGGGGACGACGCGGCGGCCCCTGCAGAGGGCGCGGCGAACGACGGTGTCGAGACCGCGGCTGCAGCCGCAGAAAACGCCGATAAAAAGGCCGACGAGACCAAGGCGCCTGCGAAGGATTTGCCGACGGTGCGCCCCAAGAAGTCATCGTACAAAGCGGCCGACGGGTTTGACGGCAAGCTTGGCCTGGGGCTGCTGTTCATGAACGCCGAGCCCTTTGGCGGCCGCACCGGGTACACCCAAGCCTTTGGCGTCGTCGATTGGGACATCTTTGGCACCGGCTGGGGGGTTCACGTCGACTTCGACGTGCGCAGCGCTTGTCCGTACAACGCGATGATGGGCTTGTTCGAGCCCCGCAACGCGAACATCGTCGACGTCGACCCCGCCCGCAACCGCGACCTCACCACTCCGTATGACATAGCGCTGCCGTGCCGCTCGTCGTACGCCACTTCGTACGCCAACGCAGACGACACGCAGAACTACACCGACTACTACGCGCAAACCGGCACCTATGTCACCGGACGCACCTACGACTATCTGCGCCTCGACGAGCTCAACGTCAGCTACGACAGCGAGAGTTTTGGTTTCGCCTTCGGCCGCCTCTTTGTGCCCACCGCCAACCAAGCCCAAGTCGACGGCCTTGAGCTGCATTTCTCGTTCGGCAGCCTCGGCCGCGCTGGGGCGTTTGCGGGCCTGAAGCCCAACCCCTTCCACCAGCAGGTGGTGGGGGCCTCCAGCGGCACGTTCACCGTCGACGCGTTCACCAGCGACTACACCCAGGCGGCCTGGGGCACGACGGTGGCCGACCCCGTGCTGCGCTACAACGGCGGCACCTCTGGCCCCTTCAGCAACGAGTGGTGGCCCGGCGGCTACCCCTGGGTGCAAGTGGCGTCGACGCGCTTCATCACCTTCGGCGGATACACGTCGCTGCGCATGGGGTCGTTCTTCACCGACATCGCGCTCACCACAGATGTCTTCGATGCCTTCTTGCCGTTGATCGACACCGTCGACTCTCCGCCGCCCCCAGGCGGCAATGCCCTCGACCGCGTCTCGCTCTACACCCATGGTGGATGGCGCATCCTTCCGTCGCTGATGGCATCGTGGAGGGCCACGATCGACGTCGTCGGCGTGCAGCCGCTGTCGCCGCGCAACGTGTTTCTCAACTTGGCGTGGCGCAACCTGGGCCCGGTGTCGATGCGCGCGACGTATTTCAAGATCAACACCTACGCCACGGCGCTGTCGTACTTTCAGTTCTTCCGCCCCCTCGAGCAGCCCGGCGACGTCACCAATCTCAGCGCACTCATGGGCGGCGACATGTCGGCCTTCGACCTCGACCGCGTCAACAACACGCGCCTGTTCGTCGTCGACCGCGACCGTCTGCGCCTGGAGGTGGCGACGCGCCTTGGCATGAGCACCCAGCTTTACGGCGAGGTGTTCTTGGAGCGGCGCGACGACCAAGCCCTCGACGACCGCGGCATGGCTGCTGCCTTCGAGCGGTTCGGCACCAGCCTTGAGGGCATCGGCACGACGCTGGGCGACCTCACGGCGTTGTGCAGCACCGACCGCTACCTGGGCGACAAAGACCCCAAGGGCATCAACCCGCTGGTGCCCAGCAGCACCGACTTGTGTCGCATGGGCGCCAAACTCGGCGTGCGCGACTCGTTCTTGGGCAACGCTGGCCGGTATGACGTGCACCTCACCGTCGCCGACAACAGCTTTGCCAAGACGGCACGCTTGTCGGGCCAGATGCGCGCCGGCTTCAGCTGGGTGCAATTCTACGCCGGCGGCGCCGCCGAGACGACGCTGAACGAGCGCACCTACGGCCGCAGCGATCCCACGCCCGAGCCGGCTGCCGAGCGGGTGAGTGGCGTGGTCGGCTTTTACCCATCGAACATGGCCATGTTCTCCGTCGACGGTGGGCTCACCGTGTCGCCCGGGATGGGCCTCAGCTTTGACGTCGGCTACTACGGCTGGGTCGAAGTGCTGCCGGCGCTGGGGACAGCCTCGAACAACGGCTTTGCGTTTCCGTCGTCGACGTCGCAAATCGTCCACACTTTGTCGTCACGCGCCGTGTGGAGGTTCTGATGCGACTGCCCACGTTCGCTGCAGCGGTGTTCGCTTTGGCCTTGGCGGGCTGCGCCGAGACGCCATCGCCCGAATGCAATGACTACGTCGCCTGCTTTGACGCCTACGTCGATGCCGGCGGCACCGACGCCAACCCGCAAGAAATGGTCGTCTACCGCCCAGAAGGCGCCTGCTGGACCGCGCCGGCGTCGGCCTACGACTGCACCCAGATGTGCACAGCTCAGCTCACGGGCCTCGCCAACGACTACCGCGGCCTCGACGTCGGCGACCCTCCGCCAGAGTGCATTGCCGAGTGAAGCGTCTCGTGAGGCATCGCCCTCGGAGAAGCGCAAAGAAGTGGTGCACACGGCCGTCGACTTCGCCTTCTCATCCCCGGCCGTGAAGGGTATGCAGCCCCCGGCGCCGACGTCACCGGCGCCGTGGAGGCACACATGTCTGACGCACGTCCGTTTCGCGTATTGGGTTTGCAGCAAATCGCGCTGGGCGCCCTCGACAAAGGGGGGCTGTCGCAGCTGTGGGGCGGCCTGTTCGGCTTGCCCAAGGTGGGCGACTTCAAGTCGGAGCGCGAAAACGTCGACGAAGACATCCACATGCTGGGCAAAGGCCCCTTTCAGGTGGAGGTCGACCTCATGGCCCCCCTCGACGCCGACCAAAAACCAGCCGTGCACAAGCCTGCCCTCAACCACATCGGGCTGTGGGTCGACGACCTCGAAGCCTGTGTGGCTTGGCTCGACGGCGAAGGCATGCGCTTCACCCCGGGCGGCATCCGCAAAGGGGCCAGCGGGCATGACGTGTGCTTTTTGCATCCCAAAGGCAACGACGAAAAACCCTTGAGCGGACAAGGGGTTCTCATCGAGTTGGTGCAAGCCCCCGCCGAGGTGATCGCCGCGTACGACGCCGCGAGCTGACTCCAGATGAATGGTGCAGGCCCGGGTGGCGTCTGCGTGGGCAGGGCGTGACGCAACGCATCACGCCTTTGTGGCCCACGGCCAGAAGTGATAGAGTTGCGAGAACTGGGAGGGGTCGACATGACCGATCGACGACGTGGCGAACGCCGCAAAACACAAACCCCCATCACCAATGAACGTCGCAAAAGCGACCGCCGTCTGGGCGACCGTAGGGCCACGGCGCGGGCGCCGTTGGATCTGTGGGTCGAAGAAGAGAAGGGCGATGAGCTCTACTTTCGCCGCACCGGCAACATCTCCACCGGCGGCATCTACTTCGAACAAGCCGTGCCCCACCCCCTCGGCACGCGGGTCAAAGTGCGCTTTGCCCTGCCCGGCAGCCCCGACATCGTCGAGGTCAACGCCGAAATTGTGAACGCCCTGGGCGACGAGATGGGCATGGGCATGGAGTTCCTCGACCTCGACGACTCCTGCAAACGCAAAATCGCGACGTTCGTGCGCGCTGAAGCCTGACGGTCTGCGCCCCCCAGCACCCAACGCCTCCTGCCATTGCAGGGGGCGTTTTCGCTTGCGGCCAGCAGGCTCGGCGGTGGCCACCTGCAATGGCCAATCCACCTACGCGAAGAACGGGAGGACGGTTTGGCCAAAGTCCCCAGCCCCCAACGAGAAGTTGGCCGAGATCGGGTGGTCTTGCAGTCCAAACTGGGCACGCAAGGCTCGCATCAAGTCCAGCGGCTGAAGGTATCCGGCATCGACGTCGTCGGGGTCCGCGACGACGATGGACCCACCTTCCACTTTCACCTTCTGTGCGGCCGCTCCACCGAGGTACGTGCCGTCCTCTTTGCGTCCATTTGTGGTCGCCCCAATGACTCGCCCTCCGCCGATGTCTTCGCCGAAGAACATGTACGTGTTGATGGGCCAGTGGTCTTTGCCGACGCGCGCGTTGTAGGTGGTGCGTCCGAAGTCAGACCCAATCATCACAATCGTCCTTGACCACAAGCCTTCTGCTTTGAGGGTGTCGATGGCGTAGCTGACACCCTCCGTCAGCTGCTGAAGCAGATTCATATGGTGAGGATGATGGTTGCCGTGGGTGTCAAACCCGTCGAGGGCAAGGTGGGCGGCTGAGCATTGTCCGCTCTTCATCGCTGCAATGGCCAATCGCGCATCGACCACCAACGGGTTGCTCTGCGTCGCGGTTGGCAGAGCAGGAAGCTCATTGAGCGCCTGCGAAAACTCGTCAAATCCGCCCTCAGCGAGACGGGCACCTTCGAACGCATCCCTGGAGCGTCGATTGCTCGGAAGCAACGTCGCTGGTGAAGTGGTTCTCCGCTGCTGTTCTGCGGCCCAGATGGCTTCGGTCACAGCACGAGGACGGTAGAGGTCGGGGCCGGTGACGGGGTCGATGACCATCGGCTCAACAAGGGCACGAAAGGCGTCTACGTTTCCAAAACGCGAGGCCACAAGGAGGTTTGACGTCGCGCTGAAACCACCGTTGGACATGAAGCCAAGTGCCAGCACTTGGTCGAGGTCTGCCTCTTTTTTGGCTGCGACCATCGCAGAGATGTTTGGGTTCCCCGTGGCGAGCTTTCCCGAAAATGCATGACGCTGACCTGCCGAGTGGCTGTTGGTCTGCATGTTGACGCCACGCACCACCAGCATTTCGTTGGCATGTTTGACGAAAAAATCGGCGCCATCGACGAGGTAGGGCACGCCCGGCTCTTTCGGGGCGTACGTGATGTCTGTCCCAGGAACCGTGAGGATGTCTTCCTCGGCGAAGTGCACACTGAACACGTCGTCGCTGTAGGGGTCTGCAAAAGCAGTGCTGTCCCAGCCCCCACGCGCCTCAAACGTCAGCAGAAGGTCCGGCCCCTCGCTCTGACCTCTTGCGGTGCGAGGGAGTGCTCCGACGCCCAGCCCGATGCCCAATGATGACAAGGCCAATGACGAGAGAAACCGTCTGCGACCCCAGCTTGGAAACGATGAATACATCAAGGTGTCTCCTACGGCTCCACCCAGAAGCGGTGGTCGGTCATGAGAAATGAAAGCGTCGCCATCCAGGCACGAATGACGTAGTCGGCGTCCGCCGCCACCACGACGTTTTCGCCAGCAGCGTCTGGCGGGAGGGCGTAAGAGGCTTCGCCGCTGCCCCGGTCTTCAAACGGTCGGTCTGCAACGCAGATGGAGGGAATGTCAGCTGGCTCGTCGCCTACGGCAACGCGGGCCTTTCCTTCCATCCAGACGGTCTGCAGCAAGGCGTATGCGGCGGAGACGTCATCCGGGTTGGCTTGGGGCCCCCAGAAGAGAAACTGGATTCGTGCCAGGTCTGCTCGAATCTCGGCTTCGTTCTCTGCAGTGGGCTCTGTGGTTGTGTCAACGCTGCGGAAAAACCGCCTGGCCGTTTGGTCTCGAATGCTGAAGTCTTGGGGGACGGCCAAACAGGCCATTTCCACCGAGTAGCGACGAGTGATGTTCTGAGAAACCGGTGACGGCTCCCTCGAGCGCACAATCATCTGATCGCTGTCAATGCCACCCATCAGCAGTCGAAATTCGTTGAGGTCCAGCACTCTGTTGGTGCCGTCTGGCATCAGACCGGTGGTGTAAGGCACGCCAAACAACGAGTTGGTCTTGCGGTCAATCTGTTCTGGAGTCGCCAGCAAATGAGCGCCGACGCCAGCGATGCGCAGGGTGTTCTTTGCTGCATCTGGCGCTCCTTCCTGCAAGCCCTTCGCCCGCACATAGGGGCCGTCGATGAGCGCATGAAGAAGCGTTTTGTATCGCATGTCCATTTCGGTTCGAAACCGATGTGCGAGCTCTGCGAGGTAGGCGCTCTGCAAATGATAGGCGGCGGTTTGCTCCGCAAACTCTGGAACGCTTGGGTCGCGGGGCAGCGTCAGCGGCTTCACCCCCGTGAGCAGCTCAAATGCGTTGTGCACGGCGGCCAACGCAAAGCGTGGGTCGGCCACCATTTGCTGCCCCAACCACCGCGCCGCGCCGCCATCGACGAATTCCTCGGGCATGGGGGTTCCGGCAAACCCAGGAGGGCGCATGTCAACGTCGCCAGGGAACCACGATTTGGGCTCAAAGCGTTCTCCACCCCCCTGAAAATGCTGAATGTTTTGCATTGCAGCGGCGACCGGGTCGAGAGCCGCGTGACACGCTGCGCAAGACCGCGCCTCCGTGAAGACGTTGGCCGGCAACTGCTCGTCGGGGTCAAGGGTCAGCTGCAGGAACTCCATGACGTCGATCGCCAGGAACTTTGCATAGAGACTGCGCGCTCGATGTCGGTTGCGGTTGGTTGCTGTGTTCGGGAACCGTCGAAGAAAGGCGCCCGTCGTCAAGATGCCTGCATGCGGAACGGCGTCGATGGAGAAATCGCCGAGAAGGTTGTGGGGGCCGGCGACGACTTCGGCCTCGAAATAGGAGGTCATCCAATCGGGGCCACTTTGAAAGGCAGGGTGGTCGTTCTCGTAAATGCCGTACGCCGCTGCCGTGTACGGGTTCATCATGGTGTAGGGAGCCGTCAGGATTTCGCCGAAGGGGCGGTCTTCCAAAACGACATGCACGATGATGGCAGCAGCCTCTTTTGACAAAGAGACCTCGATGTTTTTCTTTCCGGCTTGGCAAAACTCTTGGCCGAGGACCTCGTTGCAGCAGACTTCGTCGGCGTCGGCGGCACCAATGTCTCGGCAAGTGTTGTTTCCGCCTTCAGACTGCGGGAAGAAAAACCAACGCCGCTCACGAGGGTGATACTTGTACGGAAGCGTTTGAATGGCGTCCGTCTCGACGAGAAGCATGGAGTCGGTCAACAGCAGGTCGTTGAAATGCTCGAACAGACGCGCCCTGAAGGCTCGCGTTTCCATGATGTCGTCGAATGCGGCGTGGAGGGCATCCTCGGTGTCGGGCAGCGCGTCGTACTCTTCTTTTGTGAGGTAGTCGCCAATGAGGTTTTGGCGTAGGGCCCTGTGAACTTCTTGCGGGGTTTTGGTGTCGACGAAGTCGAAGAGGTCTGTGCGCGGCGTCGGGTCGAGGCAGACGTCTTCGTTGCGAAGGCGTTCGGAAAGCAAAGTGAGAAGTTGTGCGTCGGTGTCACCGACTTCGACAATGGCCCCCCCGCCGTGAGGAAGTGTGTTCGTTGCCTTTGCCAAAAAGTAGGGAAGCCCTGCGAATTCAAATGAGAGCGAACGAAGCGTTTCGAGGTTGAGCTGCGTCGCGGACATTCCTCCCGACAGCACCGGGTCGATGACGTCGTCGGGAAAGTGCAAGGTGAACTTGCCTTGGATGGTTCCGTAGTCTGGATTGTAGTCGGCCCTGAAGTCGTCGAGGTTGTCCGTCAGACGTCCGTACGCGTTGTGGCAGCCGATGCATTTCGAAACAGCGGGGCCGAGAACCGACTCCTCGTAGAACGCTTCGTCCGAAACACATCGGTCAAAGTGCACCTCGACCTCACCGAACGTTTGCCAACTGCCGTTCAGGTTTGCGCTGGCCCGAACCCGATGCGACCCCGGCTCCACAGATTGCACATCGACTTGCGCGATGCCGTCGATGTTGGTCTGCACTTCATTCGCCTGCAGAAAAACACCAGGACCGTCCACGACGTCAAAACGAACGGCGAGCGCCGAGCCCGGTGCCCCGTCGGACAGGACAAGCTCGGCCTGAAGCGTGATCGACGCCTCTCCATTTGCCCAGACAGCTTCGGTGGAAAGAGCAACAAGCGCGGACCGTGCCAGATCGACGGAGGGGGGAAGCCCCGCATCGAGAGGACCCGCGTCAAAAGGACCCGCATCCGGCGCACCTGCATCGAAAGCGCCCGCATCTGCAGCGCCCGCATCGGCAGCGCCCGCATCGGCAGCACCCGCATCGCGAGACCCTGCATCGGCAGCGCCCGCATCGGGAGACCCCGCGTCGACGCCGGAGCCACCGTCATCGTCGGTGTCAACCCGCCCGGCGTCCTGGGTGCGGCCAGGTGGACCCGCGTCGCCATCGACGGCAGGGGGTGGACACCCCATCAACACGAAGCCGCAAACGGTGAGCAGGGTCCTCATGAGACGTTGATGCATTCGATACCTCGTGGCCAACGGTACCAAGTGAGTACAGTCGCGCAAGCGCGGTTGGCCCTCGTTCAGAGCGAAGCAACGAGGAGCAGGCCGCCTGCTGACACCTCCGCATGCGACCAAAATCCACAATGCCAGCCCCTCGGCTGTGCGCAAAAGCAGCTGGGCTGTGCCAAACACCAACCCCTGGGCGACGAGATGGGCATGGGCATGGAGTTCCTCGACCTCGACGACTCCTGCAAACGCAAAATCGCGACGTTCGTGCGCGCTGAAGCCTGACGGTCTGCGCCCCCCAGCACCCAACGCCTCCTGCCATTGCAGGGGGCGTTTTCGCTTGCGGCTCCGCCGTCGAGTACACTGCGCGGATGTCCCGTGTTGTGTTGGCGATGGTGGTTCTGGGGTTGACGGCGTGTCCGACGCCGCAGGGCCCCTGTGATGCCGAGGGCGACTGCAGCGCCGACGCCATCTGCGTCGACGGCAGTTGTGCGCCCGCACGCCGCTGCAACCAAGACGGCGACTGCCCCATCGTCGAGGTGTGCAGCGAAGGCCTGTGTGTGGCGCCGCCTCCCGCCCCAGATGTCGACGACGGTGGCGGGCCCAGCGCAGACCCAGACGCCGGCATTGGCATCGACGCGGGCCTCCTCGTCGACGGTGGCGGAGCAGCAGACGCAGGTGCGCCCGATGCTGGGGTGTTTGACGCGGGGGCCCCTGTCGACGGGGGCGTCCTGGATGCGGGCGACGACGCCGGTGCTGCAGAGTTCGACGCTGGGGTCGATGGTGGGGTCGACGCCGGGCCGGTGTGCGACGACGCTGATGGCGACGACCGCGGCGACGGATGCGCGCTCGGCCCCGACTGCGACCCCACCTCCGGCGAGCGTCACACGCTCTACACCGGCGCGCTCGACACCGACGGCGACGGCGTGGCCAACGGAGCCGACCGCGACTTTTGCGCAGGCGACACGCCTCCGGTCGGCTTCGTGACGGGCGCCCAGGCGCCGTATGACAACTGCCCGGAGGTCTTCAACGACGACCAAGCCGACTACGACGACGACGGCGTGGGCGACGTCTGCGACAACTGCCCCGCCACATCGAACCCGGGCCAAAGCGACGCCCTCGAGGCCGACAGCGGCCGTGCGGCAGACGGCATCGGCGACGCGTGCGACCCCCGTCCGTATGGCGCAGGTGACGTCGTCACCGGCGTGTACCTCGGCGCCAACCACCCTCCCGCCAGAGGCGTGAACTGCGTGACAATGTCGACGCCAGAGGGGCTGCAATACGGCGACCCCACGGTCGCTCGCTGCCCGGTGCTGTTTGAAGGCGTCACGGGCGACGCCATCGAGGCCCACATCCGATTCGAAGACACCGCCCCTGGCGACGGCGACGCCAACATGGGCGTGCTCCAGGGCGTCACCGACACGGTCTCAGACGGCGCGTACTGCATGCATCGCCCCAACCGTCTCGTCGACGCCATCACCCAGATGAACCCGACGGGCAGCGCCCAACCCGATGTCGTCGTCGTGCCCCATGCCGCGACGTTGGCGCCGCAAACCACAGTGCGGTTCACATCGATGCTGGTGAACGGCACGTCGACGTGCCGTCGGCGCGGCAACAGCAGCATCACCGGCACCGCGCTCATCAACGGCGACCGCATGGGCGTGCGCACCTACCGCACGAAGGTGACGTTGCGCGCCACGGTGTTGTACGCCCTCGGTGGCGACGACGACGACGGTGTGCCCCTCAGCGGCCCGCCGGAGCACCACGTAACGTTTGCCGATGGCCGACTCAGCAGCGACATCAGCGCGCTGGCACTCAACGCGTTTGGCGCCACGTTTGTCGACGGGGGCATCCGCTTGTCGGGCGACGGCGACAGCTACTTTGAGTTGCCGCCGCAAACGCTGAGCACGCTGTTGACGTCGACACCGACGACCTCGGCCTTTTCGGTGGAGATGTGGGTGCGGTTTCGCACGCCGGCGCCGTACCAGCGCATCATCGATTTTGGCACGTCGAGCGTGGGCCGCGTCGATGGCCCAGGTGGAACGTTCGCAGGCGATGACCTCTACGCGTTCGTCGTCACCTCAGGCGAGACGCCGACGGAGTTGCGCTACGTGGTGCGCCAGCCGGGCAGCAACGATGTGGAGACCGCGGTGTTGCCGGCCGTTGACGTCTGGCACCACTTGGTCGTCGCCGTTGAAGACGAGCGTCGCGCGCGCTTTTACGTCGATGGACGCCGCCAGCACGTCGCCGACATGACGGGCATGCTGCCCCTTGCCGACTTTGTCGACGACAACTTGTGGTTTGGGCGTTCAGCGTGGAGCTCTGACAGCAACCTCGACGCCGACTACGACGACATTCGGGTGTACCGGCATGCGCTGCACGAGGGTGAAGTGCTCCAACGCTTTCGCGTCGGCCGCAGCGAGTAGTTGTGCAACCCAGATGGATGGCCGTTGGGATGCCGCGCCAGCCCGCCAGTCGGGTTTCTTGTTTCGTTCTGCAGCAACGCTGCCGACATCGTGACAAGTGTTCACGACTTGCCTGATGGTCGGACCTCACCCTGAGGTCCCATGTCAAAACAACTGTTCTCAATTAGGCACCTGCGCATCGCGTCTGCCTTCAGCGCCGTCTTGCTGCTCACTGCCTGTCCACCAGACGCGCCGACCCCCTCCCCAGATCCCACACCGTCTCCTGATGTGCCCCCCACAAGCAGTGGAGGCTCCACGCTCGTCCCTGGAGCATCGGCCGGTGGCGAAATGACCAATGGTCAGATGCGACTGCAGCTGCGTGTCGACGGCATGCCACACGGGCGTGTGCGTTCTGGCCAGCAGACCCTCGACGTCAACCCCATTCAGAAGCCCACCCGCCGCTAGCCGCCCGTGTGCAGAAGGAGGCCCTGTGCCCCGTTCATTTTTGGCGTCTTTGCGGACGTCTCGCTCTCCCTCTCTTGTCACTGCTGTCGCGCTCGCCACCACGTTGTGGGCGGGCCAAGCCCTCGCAGACGTGCCCGCCTACCTCCCGATGACGGGCTACCTTGTCGACGGGAATGACCCCATCGACGAGGACGTCGACCTCACCATCCGTCTCTACGACGGCGACTCCGTCGTCTTTGAAGAAGAACAAAACGTCGAGGTCGTCGAAGGCAACTTCGCGGCCTACATCGGCGCCGAAGAAGACCTCGACCTCACCATCGTGCGCGACGCGTCGTCGCTGACCATCGGCATCTCTGTCGACGGTGGCGACGAACTCGAACCGCGTCTCAACATTGGCGCCGCTGCCTATGCCGTACAAGCCCGGTTCTGCGCTGAAGCCAACACCCTTCAGGGCCTCGCCGCCGCCGACTTCAGACGTGCCGATGCCGACATCGACTTCGACGACCTCACCGGTGTTCCCGCCGACCTCGCCGATGGCGACGCCGACAGTTTCGCTGCGCTGAATTGTGCCGACGGCGAAATCTTGGTGTCCGACGGCACCAGCTTTGGGTGTGCCACGCGCGGGGCCAGCCTCGAAGAGGTCGCCGACCTCATCGAGCAAAGCACCGGCGCCAACGCCGACGGCGGCGCCGCTGCTGTCGACATCGACGACGTCAACGCTGCCATCGCCACCGCACTCAGCGATGTGGGGGCTGCCGACGGCGACGACGACACGCTCGCCTCCCTGGGATGCATGCTCAACGAGATTGCGCAGTTCGACGGCAGCGACTGGAACTGCACCACGCTTCCTGAGGGCGTCGCCTACACCGCCGGCAGCGGACTCTCCCTCGCCGGCAATGCCTTCTCCGTCGACACCGCCTCCATTCAGACGCGCATCGGCAACACCTGCCCCGAAGGCAGCGCCATCCGCGCCATCGCTGAAGACGGCACCGTCACTTGCGAAACCGACGATAACGACAACACCCAGTACACCGCAGGCAGTGGGCTCTCTCTCGCCGGCACCGCCTTCTCCGTCGACACCAACGCCGTTCAGGCACGTGTGGGCAGCAGCTGCCCCGCCGGCAGCTCCATCCGGGTCATCAACCTCGACGGCACCGTCGTATGCGAGACCGACGACGACACCAACACCGACACCGACACCACCTACAGTGCTGGCTCTGGCCTCGCGCTCAGCGGCACCACCTTCTCGGTCAACACCGCCGCCATTCAAGCGCGCGTCACCGGCAACTGCCCGGCAGGCAGCTCCATTCGGGCCATCGCTGCCAACGGTGCCGTCACTTGCGAATCCGACACCGACACCAACACCCTCTACACGGCTGGGTCGGGCATGGCGCTGAGCGGCACCACCTTCTCGGTCAACACCGCCGCCATTCAAGCGCGCGTCACCGGCAACTGCGCCGTGGGCTCGGCCATTCGCTCCATCGCCGCCAACGGCACCGTCACGTGTGAGAGCGTTGGGGGCGGCAGCTCGACACACATGGCCTTTGGCGATGGCAGTGCGGGGAGCCTCACGGTGAACTCGTCGCGCAACTGGGGCACAACGCCGCCCACCAACCGCAACTACAACTTCACCAACTTCACGGTGAACAGCGGCGTCACCCTGACGGTGCCGGCAGGTACGATCATCCGGTGCACCGGCACCTTCACCAACAACGGCACCATCGTGGTGTCGACGTCGTTGCCGGGCGAGCCCAGCAACAACTGGGGTGCGAACTCAGGCGTCGCGAAGTCGATTGCTGGCGGCGACATCTCCATCAGCGTTGGGGCTGGAGCCGCCGAATTTGCCACCATGACCCGGCTTCCCTCGCAATTCGGCGCGCCTGGCGGCGGGGCGTCAGGCAACACTGCTGGTGGTGCGGGTGGCGGTTCGCTGACGGTCCGTGCCAACGGCGCGTTCACCAACACCGGCATCATCCGTGCAAGTGGCGCCCTGGGCGCCACCCCGGCATCGACCAACCCTGGCGGCGGCGGCGGCGGTGGCGGCGGTCTCCTTCTCGCCAGCTCCACCAGCATCAGCAACAGCGGACAACTGTTGGCGAACGGTGCACACGGCTCCAACGCCGGCACCGGCGATGACGACGGCGGCGGCGGCGGTGGCGGCGGCGGCGGCATCCACCTCGTCGGCCCCAACGCCAACGGCGTTGGCGGCACCATTCAGGTGTCGGGCGGCAATGGAGGGTCGTCGGGCCTCTCTCCGTACAACGGCACCCGTGCGGGCGGCGGCGGAGGCTCCGTTGGCAACGGCGGCCTTGCCGCTGACGGAGCGGGCGATGCCACAGGCTTCAACGGAGCCGCCGGCGCCATTGTTCGCACGCAAGTCAACGAAGCTGGATCGTTCTTCTTCTAGACGTCGCGCTCGGCGCCTCAGCCTCGACGCTGAGGCGCCGCCACGTTTTGGCCCACATGGGCTGTCTTCTCTCCTACGAAATCTCTGCAATCGGAGCTCCCGTGCCCTCTTCCTTTTCGTCGTGGACCTCGCAGGCCACGCTCCCAACCCTTTTTGCTCTTGCCGCGATGCTGGGCAGCACCCAAGCCCTCGCAGACGTGCCCGCCTACCTCCCGATGACGGGCTACCTTGTCGACGGGAATGACCCCATCGACGAGGACGTCGACCTCACCATCCGTCTCTACGACGGCGACTCCGTCGTCTTTGAAGAAGAACAAAACGTCGAGGTCGTCGAAGGCAACTTCGCGGCCTACATCGGCGCCGAAGAAGACCTCGACCTCACCATCGTGCGCGACGCGTCGTCGCTGACCATCGGCATCTCTGTCGACGGTGGCGACGAACTCGAACCGCGTCTCAACATTGGCGCCGCTGCCTATGCCGTACAAGCCCGGTTCTGCGCTGAAGCCAACACCCTTCAGGGCCTCGCCGCCGCCGACTTCAGACGTGCCGATGCCGACATCGACTTCGACGACCTCACCGGTGTTCCCGCCGACCTCGCCGATGGCGACGCCGACAGTTTCGCTGCGCTGAATTGTGCCGACGGCGAAATCTTGGTGTCCGACGGCACCAGCTTTGGGTGTGCCACGCGCGGGGCCAGCCTCGAAGAGGTCGCCGACCTCATCGAGCAAAGCACCGGCGCCAACGCCGACGGCGGCGCCGCTGCTGTCGACATCGACGACGTCAACGCTGCCATCGCCACCGCACTCAGCGATGTGGGGGCTGCCGACGGCGACGACGACACGCTCGCCTCCCTGGGATGCATGCTCAACGAGATTGCGCAGTTCGACGGCAGCGACTGGAACTGCACCACGCTTCCTGAGGGCGTCGCCTACACCGCCGGCAGCGGACTCTCCCTCGCCGGCAATGCCTTCTCCGTCGACACCGCCTCCATTCAGACGCGCATCGGCAACACCTGCCCCGAAGGCAGCGCCATCCGCGCCATCGCTGAAGACGGCACCGTCACTTGCGAAACCGACGATAACGACAACACCCAGTACACCGCAGGCAGTGGGCTCTCTCTCGCCGGCACCGCCTTCTCCGTCGACACCAACGCCGTTCAGGCACGTGTGGGCAGCAGCTGCCCCGCCGGCAGCTCCATCCGGGTCATCAACCTCGACGGCACCGTCGTATGCGAGACCGACGACGACACCAACACCGACACCGACACCACCTACAGTGCTGGCTCTGGCCTCGCGCTCAGCGGCACCACCTTCTCGGTCAACACCGCCGCCATTCAAGCGCGCGTCACCGGCAACTGCCCGGCAGGCAGCTCCATTCGGGCCATCGCTGCCAACGGTGCCGTCACTTGCGAATCCGACACCGACACCAACACCCTCTACACGGCTGGGTCGGGCATGGCGCTGAGCGGCACCACCTTCTCGGTCAACACCGCCGCCATTCAAGCGCGCGTCACCGGCAACTGCGCCGTGGGCTCGGCCATTCGCTCCATCGCCGCCAACGGCACCGTCACCTGTGAGAGCGTCGGGGGTGGCAGCTCGGCCCCTGCACCGTCGTTGTTCGACGGTTCCACGACGACGGCGTTGTCGTCGCTCGGCTTGCACTTGCTGGGTGCTCTGCCGAACGCCGGGTGGGCCATGGTCTCTGACGATGGGTACGTCGTTCGCCTGCAGCCGGTTCCGGCAAATGGCAACCGGGGGACGTCTGTCCACCGCATCGAAACGTACTTCACGGCCGACAACTGTGGCGGCACGGAGTACGCCGCCCTCAACTCCGCCAACCCGGGGACGGTGTTTGCCACTGGCAATGGAACGATGAAGTACATCAGCAAGACGGCCACCTCGTCGTCGGTGGGCATCCGCAGTTCTCGAAGCAGCGCCAACTCCTGCAGCAACTATGGCGGAAGCTTTGCCTTCCCGGTGTACTCGATGTCCAACAACAACTCGGGCGTCACGGGCGTGTCTTTGAACGCTGCCACCGACTACGTCATCCGCTTCTAAAGGCCCCGCAGCAACCACCCAAAAAGCCCCCTCGACGAGGGGGCTTTCGTTTTTGCAGCGACGGCTGCGCTCAGGCGTTGGGCAACGGCTTGTACTTGATGCGCACGGGGCCGACGTCGCCGAGCCGGCGCTTCTTGTCTTTCTCGTAGTCCTGGTAGTTGCCCTCGAACCACACCACTTTGGAGTCGCCTTCGAAGGCCATGATGTGGGTGGCGATGCGGTCGAGAAACCAACGGTCGTGGCTGATGACCACGGCGCAGCCGGGGAAGTTCAAGATGGCGTCTTCGAGGGCGCGCAAGGTCTCGACGTCGAGGTCGTTGGTGGGTTCGTCGAGGAGCAAGACGTTGCCGCCCTTTTGCAGCAGCTTCGCCAGGTGCACGCGGTTGCGTTCACCGCCGGAGAGGTCGCCCACTTTGGTTTGCTGGTCGGAGCCTTTGAAGTTGTAGGCCGAGCAGTAGGCGCGGGCATTGATGGAGCGCGGGCCGACTTCGAGCACTTCTTGGCCGCCCGAGATCTCTTGGTAGACGGTGTTGTCGGCTTTGAGGTCGGCGCGGCTTTGGTCGACGTACATCATCTCGACGGTCTCGCCGATTTTCATCTCGCCTTTGTTGGGTTGCTCAACGCCGGCGAACATCTTGAACATCGTCGTTTTGCCGGCGCCGTTGGCGCCGATGATGCCGACGACGCCGCCTGGGGGCAGACGGAAGTTGACGTCTTCAAACAGCAGCTTCTCGCCGAACGCTTTTTGCAGGTCGTGCCCTTCGATGACGACGCTGCCGAGGCGTTTGCCCGGTGGGATGTAGACCTCGGCGGTGGTGACCTTCTCTTTGGACTGCTGCGCCAACAGTTCTTCGTAGCGCGCGATGCGGGCCTTTTGTTTGGCTTGGCGGGCTTTGGGGCTTTGGTTGACCCACTCGCGTTCGCGGGCGAGCGAGCGCTGCCGGGCCGACTCGTTCTTCTCTTCGGCTTTGAGGCGCTTTTCTTTTTGCTCCAGCCACGACGAGTAGTTGCCCTCCCAAGGGATGCCTTCGCCGCGGTCGAGTTCGAGAATCCAGCCGGCGACGTTGTCGAGGAAGTAGCGGTCGTGGGTCACGGCGACGACGGTGCCCTCGAAGTCGTGCAAGAAGCGCTCGAGCCAGGCGACGGATTCGGCGTCGAGGTGGTTGGTGGGCTCGTCGAGGAGCAGCATGTCGGGCTTGGAGAGCAACAGACGGCACAGGGCCACACGACGACGTTCGCCACCCGAGAGCACTTTGATGTCGGCGTCGCCGGGGGGGCACCGCAAGGCGTCCATGGCGAGGTCGAGGGTGCGGTCGATCTCCCAACCGTTTTGCGCGTCGATGATGTCTTGCCACTTCGCTTGCTCAGCGAGGAGCTTGGTCATCTCGTCGTCGTCCATGGGCTCAGCGAACTTGGCGGAGATGGCGTTGAAGGCGTCGAGGGCGTCGCGCACCTCTTTCAAGCCCTCTTCGACGACCTCTTTGACGGTCTTGGTCTCGTCGAGCTGAGGCTCTTGTTCGAGAAAGCCGATCTTGGTGCCGTCTTTGGGCTTGGACTCGCCGAGAAACTCGGTGTCGACGCCGGCCATGATCCGCAGCAACGTCGACTTGCCGGAGCCGTTGGCGCCGAGCACGCCGATCTTCGCCCCCGGGAAGAAGCTGAGGTGAATGCCCTTCAGAACCTCTTTGCCGCCGGGGTGCACCTTGCGGAGGTCGTGCATGGTGTAGATGAATTCTCGGGTTGATCCGCGCGACATAAGGGCTCCTGGGGCCGATAAAGAATGAAATCTGTGCAACAAACGCTGGGCGTTCGATCCGTTGCGGGTGGAGCGTTGTAGCAGAGGAGAAACGCTCACGTCTCGGACTGTGGGTGCAATCGCCAGGCAGCAACGGATCCGTTGCGCAAGACGGTGCTAGCACCCACATGATCCGCAGACCCGTCTGGGATTTGACGCAGCCACCGCTGCGCAGGTGCATCATGAGTTCGTCCAAAGGCCCCAAACCCAAGCCCCCCCAAAGCGAGCCGTTCGACGCGGACGCCAAGGACGACGTGCAATGGGACGGCGCTTTCCCCACCGGTGAACTCAAAGACCCTCAACTCGAAGACGCCGACTCCCTGGCCATGATGGAAACCCAGGCCCTCGACGTGAACGCGCTGCAGAAGCTGCGGGCCCAACACCAAAAGGAGTTGGCCGCCCAAGCGGCTGACGCCGACACAGACGCCTCGTTCGAAGAGCCCTCTGGTGACTACGCCTCGCTCGACGACCTCCCCAGCTTGGACGCGCCGCGGGCCGCGCCTCCGTCGGCGCCGACGCAAATCAACGCCCGTCCGGCCCATTTGTCGACGTCGACCGCGCGCACCGCTCCCGTGGCCGACGCCCGCGACATGGGGAGCTCGCAAACGTCGGAGACGTCGGTCACAGGCAGTGCCACCGAAGCCGACGACGACCTGGCCGCCCGTTTGTTGGCCGCCGTCGACGAGAAAGCCGCTGAACTCAACCGCCCCACCGAAGTCGAAGCGGCCGGCCCCGACGTCAGCACCAACACCGACCACCTGTCGACCGCCATCATTCACGTTGACGACCTGTCGCGCTCCAAAAACAAAGTGCTGCAAACGCATTCGGGCGAAGGCCTCACCCATGACGTCACGACCTCAGAAGAAGGGGAGGCGGTCGTCGCCAGCAACGACGTTCGCCGTGTGATGCCCCTCGACGACGGTGCCCCCAGCTTTGACGACGACGACGCGGTCGACGACGAAGACGATCTCTACGACGATTGGAGCGGGGAAGGTGCCGCCGCAGGGTTTGACGACGACTTGGCGACGTCGGCCGACGCCGTCGGTTTGCAACAAGCGCCGTTGGCGTCGACCCCCAGCAAAGACGGTGGCGCCAAAGTGGTGAGCGCTGGGTCGTCGATTCCCATTCGCGCAGGCGGCACGGCCGAGTTTCTCATTCGCGAAGAAGACCTGCCGGTGCGGTCGATTCCGTCGTCGGCAGGGCGCCCGTTGCTGGCGCAAGAACAACCCGTCGTCGAGGTCAGCACGTGGACCATGGGACCCACCGCGTCGTCGCCCAAGGCATCGACGTTGCGCCCGCCGGCCGCCCAGTCCACGCCGCCGCCGCCGCCGTCGAAAGACACCCCCGACGCGGCCCAGCGCTCCATGGCACGCAGCTACCTGGACGACGCCCTCGGCCACCTCGACGACGTCGTCGACCTTCTCGACGACGTCTCGCCCGAAGTGGCGCTGCAGCTGAAGGGACGGTTGTTGGCGGTGGAGCAGCGCATCAAACGTGCGCAGACGGCTTTGGGCGACGACGACTGACGGCGTCGCAGTCTCAGTCTCAGTTGTCGCCTTTTGCCGCGGCTGCTGGAAACACCAACACAAACTCGGCGCCTTCGCCGGCCACACTGTCGACGTCGACGGCGCCTTGGTGGCTGCGCATCACGCCGTGCACGACGCTGAGCCCAAGCCCGGCCCCCTCGCCCACGCCGCGGGTGGTGAAGAACGGCTCAAAGATGCGGTCGTGGTGGTCGGCGTCGATGCCGACGCCTTGGTCGACGACGCGAATGCGTCCGTAGCGTCCTGTGGCGTCGGGCAATAGGTGGCGGACGTCGGCGGCGTCAACGTCGTCGATGACCACCCGCACCTCATCCCCCGGGGCCGACGCCTGGCAGGCGTTCTGCAGGAGGTGCAACACCGCCTGGCGCAGCAAAGCGGCGTCGCCCGACACCGCCACCGGCCCGTGTTCGTCGACGACGATGGGGGTGTGGGGAAGCAGGCGGGTCGTGAGCTGCCGGGCCTCGTCGACGACGTCGCTGAGCCGCACCGTCCGCGGTGCCGCCTGAGGGCTGGTGAACGACAGCAGTTGTTTCACAAGGTCTTGTGCACGACGACAAGCAGCAGCGATGGCATCGAAGCTCTCGGCGGTGTCGTCGTCGACGTCGCCCACGTCCATGCGGGCCATGTCGGCGTTGGCCATGATCACCAACAGCAGGTTGTTGAAGTCGTGGGCGACGCCTCCTGCCAAGGTGCCCACCGTCTCCAACCGTTGGGTGCGGGTCAGCCGACGTTCGAGGTCTTCGCGCACCAGCTCGGCGCGCGCACGCATGGCGTACATGTGCAACAACGTCGCGCACCGATCGACGTCGCCAACCGTCGTCGATGACGCGGCGCTCATGGCGACCGACGGCTGCCCTTGGGCATCGCTGATCGACACGCTCACCATTTCTTGCGCCGCGATGCGCTTGAGCAGAGGAGCCGTTGCCAGCTGGTCGGCGTCGGCGACGTGCACAAAGGGCATGGCCATGGTGTGCCACATGTCGGTGGAGCAATGCTCGGTGTACGACAGCTCGCGCACCGTGTCGTCGAGGAGAAGGCTGCAGCCGCGAATGGACGCCCGGCGCATTGGCGTCTTCACCTGCACGATGGTCACCAGTTCGACGTCGAGCGCGCGGGCCAAATCTCGAGCCATGGTGTCGAAAAACGAGCGGCCCTGCAGCTGGGAGATGCCGCTCGACAAATGCTGCAGCGTCGCACTCGCCTCTTCGAGACGTTGGTGGGCGGCCTGCAGGTCGAGCTCTGCCTGCCGCCGGCGCAACACCAATTCGATGTTGGCGCGCAGCACGTTTCGCTGAAAGGGCTTGGTCAAAAAGCCATACGACGACGTCTGCATGGCCCGCTGGGTGACGGTCTCGTCGGTGTAGGCGGTGAGAAACACGATGGGCACGTCGGTCTCACGCTGCAAGCGCTCGGCAACGCCGAAGCCGTCGAGTCCGCGACCGAGGTTGATGTCGAGGAGCACCAAGTCGGGGGACGCCCGCAGCACGCCTTCGACGCCGGGCTCCCCTTTGGCGGCGTGTCCGCAGACGTCAAAACCCATCTCGCGCAGGATGTCTTTGAGCTCCATGGCCACCATGGCTTCATCCTCGACGATGAAGATGCGAGGCGGCGTCGACGCCGAACGGTCAGGAGCGGTTTGGGTGGCGGTCAAGAGGCGGCTCCTAGGCGGTCGTCGACTTCAAACGAAATCACCGCGGTGGTGCCGCCCCCGGGTGTGGCGTCGAGGTGGTGGGCGCCGTCGATTTGCATGACGAGGGTGCGCACCAGCTCCCAGCCGAACGACTTGGCAGAGGCGACGTCGAAGTCGGGCGGCATGCCTTTGCCATCGTCGACGACGCTCAAGGTCACCTTGTCGTCGACACGGCGCGCGACGACGGTGACGGTGCCGGGTTGGTCGTCGTCAAAGGCATACTTCATGGCGTTGGTCAGCAGCTCACAGACAATCATCCCGCAGGGCAGTGCCAGCTCAATGGGCAGCCCCATGGGCTCGGCGTCGACGCGCACGGCGTTGCGCTCGTCGATGGGAAACACCCCGCGAAACGTGCGCACGAAGTCGTTGAGGTAGTCGGCGAAGTTCACCCGCGAGAGGTCGTTGGAGGCGTAGAGTTTTTCATGCACGACGATCATCGCCGTCAGCCGGGTGCGTCCTTCGACAAAGGCGGCAAGGTCGTCGGGGTTGGTGACGCGCTTGGCTTGAAAGTGCAGCAGCGACGAGATGACCTGCAGGTTGTTCTTCACCCGATGGTGAATCTCGCGCAGCAGGGTTTCTTTCTCACGCAACGCACGTCGCTGCTCGGTGACGTCGTGGGCATATGCCAACACCCCATTGGGCGAACCCGAACCGTCGTGAAGGGGGCTTTTGTGCACGTCGAGCACCACGGGTTCACCGCCGGGCCCCAGCTCCGCGACGTCGGGAATGTGCATCTGCTCGCCCGACAACACCTTCGCGTCGACGCGGCGGTCGGCCTTGGAGACGGCCAAGAACACGTCGTCACGCGCGCCCACGATGTCATCGACGCGGCCGCCGACGGCATCGGCGAAGGCGGCATTGACCATGATGAGGTTGTGGTCGGCGTCTTTGGCCCAGATGCGGTCGGGGGAGGCGTCGAGCACTTTGCGCAACAACTCTTGCGAGCGCTGCAGCTCCCGCTCCGCACGCTTGCGCTCGGTGATGTCTTGGACGGTGCCGGTGATCTTTTGGGGGCATCCGTCGTCGTCAAACAGGGTGCGCGTGGTGACAAACAACTCTCGCACATCGCCGTCGGCGTGGCGGATGCGCAAATCAGACGACCATCGCTCGTGGGCGAGCATGTGCTGCATGCCGACCTCGAGAATGGGCACGTCTTCGGCAACGGTGATGTCGCGCAGCACGTCGGATGACGGCGTCACCGACGGGTCGACACCACAAATGCGAAACAGCTCATCCGACCACCAGGCCTTGCCCGTGCCGACGTCTCGACTCCAGACGCCGATGTGGGCGAGCTGATGGGCCTCCTGCAGTCGGCCTTCAACTTCACGGATGGCCTTCTCGCTCGCCTGCAACGCCTGCTCGGCGATGACGCGCTCGGTGACGTCTTGCACCGTCCCCGTCGAGCGCAGCGGCGTGCCGTCCGTGTCGTAGTCGGTGACACAGTTTTCTTCGACCCATTTGATGCGTCCGTCGGGCATCTGCAGACGGTGCACGATGAGGTAGGGCTCACGCGTCTTCAGCGACGTTTGGTAGGCGTCGTTGACCATCTGCCGGTCGTCGGGGTGAATGGCGTCGAGGAAGGCGTCGTAAGACGCGCCGAACCGCTCCTTGTCGATCTCAAACAGCCGATAGATTTGGTCTGACCACGACAAGTCGTTGTTCAGGAGGTTGAGCTCCCAGCTGCCGAGCTTGGCGATGGCTTGCGCTTCGGCCATCTGGCGCTCGCTGTTTTGCACGCGCTGCAGCAGTTTTTCTTCGGCGGCCTTGGCCCGCAGCTCGTCGGTGACGTCTTTGCCAACGCACACCACCGACGTGGGCGTGTGGTTCGCGTCGCGGGTGACCACGGCTTGCCACTCGATGTCGCGCTCGTCGCCGGCGTGGGTGAGGATGGGATTGACGACGTTGCGCACCGGGCGGCCGTCGACGGTTGCATCAAACAAGTCGGTGATGCGTCCACGGTCGCGGCTCGGCAAGAAGCTCTCAAACCAGTCGAGGCCGCGGATGTCGTCGAGGCGCTTGCCCGTGAGCTCTTCGAAGTAGGGGTTGACGTAGTCGATGCCCCCCTCGGGGTTCAGCACCAAGACGATGGCAGGCAAGGTCTCGACGACGGTTTGTGCCGTCGACGCTGCCAAATGCGACGCGCGTGGCTGCATGCCTGGCCCCCTCCAAAGATGCCGCGGATGGGCGTTCCGCGTCTCACTGTACAAATGATCCGGGCGTGGGGTCGACGTCACCCCTCCAGTCGCCGCACATAGAAGCATCCACACTGGGACACTTCGCCCACCCCCTGTCTGCCACTGTCGCCGTCGTGGCCAGGTCGACGCCAAAACACGCCAACTTCCGCTGGTTTTTCGCAACCCAAGGCGTGTCCCACTATTCTCCGTCGACTGCGGGGGTGATCCCGCGAGCGACTGGCGCGTGCCGGTCTGGATGTCGTTGCATGCAACTCATGCCCGAACGCATTGACCAATATGAGGTCCTCGACGAACTCGGTCGCGGCGGCATGGGCGTGGTTTACAAAGTTCGCCACAGCGACACCGGCGAGTTGCTCGCCCTGAAAATGCTGCCACCGGAGGCGCTGGCCCGCGCCGACTCCGCGCTGCGGTTCAAGCGCGAGTTCCGCGCCATGAAGCGCGTGCAGCATCCCAACGTCATCCGGGTGCACGAGGCTGGCACCCACGAAAACTGCCCGTACTTCACGATGGAAATCGTCGAGGGCAAAGACGTCCGCGTGTGGCTCGACGACGGCCCGCCCATCGTCCCCCCCGACGGGCCCCCGCCGCCGGGCAAACTCAGCACCACCCAACGGGCACGGTTGAACGACCCCACCCGTGTGCGTCGTCTCGCCGACGTCATCAACCAAGTGGGCTTCGCCCTCGGCGCCATCCACGGCGACCGCATCGTGCACCGCGACCTCAAGCCCGACAACATCCTCGTCAACAAGGCGGGCGTGGTGAAGCTGATGGACTTCGGCATCGCCAAACGACTGACCGGGCACAGCGAACAAAGCTCCGGCGGCATGGTCGTCGGCACGTTCAAATACCTTTCGCCCGAACAAGCCCTCGGCGCCGAGGTCGACGGACGCGCCGACCTCTACTGCCTCGGCATCATCCTCTACGAACTCCTTGCGGGGCGGCATCCGTTCTACAGCGAGAACAGCGTCGGCTACGCCTACCACCACGCGCGCAAACCGCCGCCCGACATCGAGCGCTTCAACCCCGAAGTCCACCAGGGGCTCAAAGCCGTCTGCGAACGGCTCATTCGCAAAACCCCCGCCGAGCGTTACGCCACCGCCGAAGACGTCATCGCCGCAGTGCGCGACGCCCTCGAGTCGAGCGAGCCGCAGCAACAGAGCGCCGCCGACGCCGTCAAGCCGGCCAACGTGTTCACCCCCGGCCTCGTCGGACGCAACAGCCCCATGCGCGTGCTCAGCGGTCTGGCCCAAGACATCGCCAGCCACCGCGGCGGCATCATCGCCATCGGCGGACGTCCAGGGTTCGGCAAGAGCCGCCTGCTGCAAGAGCTGGGGCCCGTCGGCCGCGAACACGGGGTCGACGTGCACGTCGGCGAAGCGCAAGAAGACGGCGCCCCCTACGCCCCGTACGTCGAGGTGCTCGACCGCATCATCGACGACCTCGCCGCGAGCCATCCGCAAGAGGTGCAAAAGCTCCTCGGGCGCGAGGCCCCAGTGCTCGGGCGCTACCTCAGCTCCATCGAACGGCTCGGCACCGGCGCGCGCCCCCAAGCCGCAGGCAAGCTCGACCCCACCGAGGAGAAGCTGCGGTTCATCAAGGCCGTCGAAGCGTTCTTGAGTCGACTCGCGTTGATTCGCCCCCGCATCATCTGCATCGACGACATGCACCTCGCCGACGAGCTCACCTTGGAGCTCACCCAACACCTGGCGAAGACCCTGGTGCCACTTTCGGTGGAGAGCAAGAAGGGCAAAGGCGCCCCCATCTCGCTCGTCGTCACCATCGACTCGACGCGCAAAGACAAGAAGAACGCCCGACGCCTGGTGTCGAAGCTGAAGAAGCTCGACGGGTTTCGCTCCTTCGAGCTCAAAGCCCTCTCGCCCGACGAGGTGCGAGAAATGATGGTGACGATGATCGGCGGCGGCGACGTTGCCGCGCCCGTCGGTGCCGCCTTGCACGAAAAGACGGCGGGTGTGCCCGCGGCCGTCGAAGAGCGCATTCGCGGCTGGGCGCAAAGCGGCGAACTGCTGAAACAAGGTCGAGAGTGGGTGCTGCTGAAGCGGGCGCCGAAGTCGACGACGGTGGCCACGCCCAATGAAGGCGAAACCGCCAGCATCGTCGACGCCGAGCCTGAAGACCCACCGTCGCAAGTGGTGGAGCTGAAGACGGCGACAAAGGCCGACATCCCCATTCCCGACTTTGAAGACCGGCCTGAAGACAAGCTGCTCAAGAGTCTGAGTCCCGTCGCCCGCGACGTGGCCGAGCGGTGTGCGGTGTGTGCCGCCCGGCTGTCTGAAGGCCTCGCCCAACGGGTGGCGTTGCGCGAAGAAGACGAACTCCTCGACGCCATCGACGAGTTGCTCGGCGCCGACGTGTTGAAAGAAGACGACGACGGCGAGCTGCGCTTCTCGCTGAAGGCGCGCTCCGCGTTGCTGGCGGGGCTGCCCCGCGAACGTCGCCAGCGGCTGCATCAAGTGGCGGCGCAGTCGCTCGAAGAAGACGCCCGTCGTCGTCGACAGAAGGTCGACCTCGAGCTGCTCGCCAAACACCACCTCGAAGGCGGCGAACCTGCCAAGGCGTTGCAGCGCATGTTGCAGGCCGCACGTGCCGCCCTCGAGGCATCGGCGACGCAGAGTGCAGCCGAACTGGTGCAAAAGGCCCGGGAGTTGTTTCAACGGGAGTTCCTCGAAACAAGCACGACACAAAGCCAACGTCTGCGCGCCGACCTCGTCATGCTCCGACTCGACGTGCTCGCCTCTGCCGGCGAACACCGCGAGTGCGTCGCCCTCGCTCGCCGTCGGCTCGAAGACCTCGGCCACCACCTCGACACCACCCGACGCGCAGAGCTGCTGTTGCGCCTCAGCGACAACGAGCGCGCCGTCGGCGAGCTCGACGACGGGCTCGAACACGCCCGGCAGGTGTTGGCGCTCACCGAGAGGGGTGGCCTTCGTCACCTGCGCTGTCAGGCCAAAAACCTCTGCGGCATGATCTACGCCCGTCGCGGAGAGTTCTCCCTCAGCGACCGCTACTTTCAAGAAGCCCTCGAGCTCGCCCGCACCGTCGGCCACGCCAATGAAGCCGAGATCGCACGGGCAGCACTCGCCCGACGCCGACTTGAAACCGGCGACCTCGCCCACGCCCGCAAGTCGTTTCGTGCCCTCGCCGACGACGCAAAAAAGCACGGGCAACAGCTGGCCTACTGCCGCTACCTCACCACGTTGGGCATCATCGCCGAAGAACAGTGCCGCTTCGACGACGCCGACAAGGCGCTGCTGAAGGCGTTGAAGTTGGGCAAATCGGCGTCAGACCGACGAGGCATGGGGGGCGCCTTGCTGCATTTTGGCAGCCTGCGGTTGCATCAGCAGAAGTTCGACGACTGCCGCACAATGCTCAGCAAAGCCGAGCGCATCTTTGACGACCTCGCAGCCCCCGGCGCCACCAGCCAGGTGCAACTCGTCATGTGTCGCCTCGCGCTCGACGAAGGCACCCCCAAGGAGGCCGCGAGATTGGCGCAGTCGGCGTTCACCCTCGCCGAGAAAGCCGGCTCTGCCGTGCGGCTGGCCGAGGCGTCGATCATCGAGGGATACGCCGACGAGCTGCTGGGTGAAGACGGCAGCGCCGCCATCGAGCGGGGGCTGACCGCCGCCCAAGACCTCGACAGCTTGCGGGTGTCGCTGCTGGGGCTGCGCGCGCGCGCCTACGCCAAACAACGTGCGGGCGACGTGGCGGGCGCAAAGGCCGACCTGCACGACGGCATGGTGCGCGCACGAGCTGTCGGCGCTCGCCTGCAGTTGAAACTCCTCGAACAGGCCGCCCAAGAGTTGGGCTGACCTCGATCGTCGACGACGGGCTCAGCGTGACGTCTTGCTCGGCTCCAACATCGCCGTGGCCACCGCCGCTTTTTCGAGAGCGTCGAAGAGGTCTTTGACCGCTTCTTCGCCGGCGGCGTCGACGAGGCGCTGCAAATTGGTCTCGGCATTCTTGCGGAACCGCTGCACCAAGCGCAGCCCTTTGGGCAGTGGACGCACCTTCACCACCCGGTGGTCGCGCCGGTCGCGCCGCTTCTCGACCCAACCTTCTTTTTGCAGTTTCTCGACGAGAACCGACGTGGTGCTCTGGGCAAAGCCGAGCATGTTTTTCAGCTCTTGCACCGACGCTTCGCCGCGGGCGGCGAGAAAGCTGAGGGCGTGGTACTGGGTCAACGTCAACTCTGCCCGCGGGCCCCCACGGCTCATGGGCTTGATGAGCCGGCGCTGCAACAACGCGATGACCTGCTCGGCGCGCAGGTAATGGTCGCCGTCGACTTGGGGCGCGTGAGGGTCGATGGGCAGAGGGTGGTTCATCGATGGCACCTGCCGCTGGGCCGCGATGTGCGCGCCCTGAACGAACGAAGCTCCACGTCGCCAGCTGAAGCCGCAGACGAAGAGCAGAGAGCGACGACCCGCGGTGACGACGTGGTGGTCACGTCGAGCCCCTCTTGCACCGCAACCGATCCCCCCGGTGCCGTCGGGTGTGTCTATGGCGGGGCCAAAGCGGATGGTCAAGCAGGTCACATCTGGGACGTCGGGTGCGTCTTCTCGGACACCCGCCGGGTTTCGGCCGGGGTCAACGTGCGCTACAGCGACGACACGGAGGCCCCCGTGTTTTTGTTGCGCAACGCCCAGCCGAGCGATCTCGACGCCATCTACGAACTGGCGTCGGTGTTCGACACCGTCAACCTGCCCCACGATCGCGACGTCATCGCGGAGATCCTCGACACCAGCGCCAAAGCGTTCTCGGGCGACGAGCCCGACCCCTTCGCCCGCGAATACACGTTCGTCGTCGAGAGCGAAGAAGGTGACGTCGTCGGCACCAGCCAGGTGCTCGCGCAGCACGGCACCAAAGACAAACCCCACATCTACTTCGACGTGTTCAACGAAGAACGCTACTCGGCCACCGTCGACCGCCACTTTCGCCACAAGGTGCTGCGCATCGGATTCAACTACGAGGGCCCCACCGAGATTGGCGGCCTCGTCTTGCATCCGTCGCTGCGCGGCCATCCGTCGAAGCTGGGCAAGCAACTCTCCTTCGTGCGCTTCTTGTACATCGCCTTGCACCGCGACCGCTTTCGCGACCGCGTTCTCGCCGAACTCCTGCCGCCTCTTGAACCCGACGGACGCTCGCTGCTGTGGGAAGCCCTCGGCAAGCGATTCACGGGGCTCACCTACGCCGAAGCCGACAAGGCCTCCAAAGAGAACAAAGAGTTCATCCAAAGCCTCTTTCCCAGCGGCACCATCTACGCCTCTCTCCTCGACGAGAGCGCCCGTGCCGTCATTGGCGAGGTGGGCACCTCGACGCTGGGGGTGCGCCGCATGCTCACCGCCATCGGATTCAAGCCGGTCAACCGCATCGACCCTTTCGACGGCGGCCCCCACTTCGAGGGGCTCACCGACAACTTGTCGCCGGTGCGGGAGACGCGTCATTCGACCGCGGCTGTGGGCGACGCCAGCGCCATCCAAAACGCCCCCGGCGAAAGCGCCGAGGGCTTGGTCGCCCATGAAGACCTCGACACGGGCGGCATCCGGGCGGTGTGGTCGGTGTTTCGCTACCAAGACCGAGGCAAGGTCGTCGAGCTCCCCGAGGCCACCATGCAGAAACTCGAAGTGCACGGCGGGCAAGACGTGGCAACGCTCGCCTTCGCGCGCCACACCCGCATCTGACGGCTACCAGTCGATGGCTTCGCCATCTCGAAAGAACCCGCCGTGGGGGCCGTCGTCGTCGAGAGTGGCCGCCCAATAGATGCCGGCGATGCCCTCGTCGGGGCTGCGGGTGGCGCCTTGTCCGCCCATGTCGGTGCGCACCCATCCTGGGCACACAGCGTTGACCTTCACGTTGTGGGACGCCTCGTGGGCGAACACCAAGGTTGCGGCGTTCAACGCGGCCTTCGACAGCCGATACCCGAGCGATCCGCCGCCCATGTCGGACATCGCGCCCATCCCCGAAGAGACGTTGACGACCCGGCCGTAGCCACGTGCGTTCATCCCCGGCAAAAATGCCTGCATGAGTCGAATGGGGCCCGACACATTTGACTTCGATGTTTCTTCAACTGTCTCGACTGAGGTCTGCATCGCCGATGCGCCCATGTCGTCCAAAAAGCGTCCGGCGTTGTTGACCAGAACGTCGACCGCGATGCCGTTCTCGTCGAGGGCCTGCACCAACTGGGCGACGGAGTCATCACTGGCGACATCGAGAGGCAGCAGCTTGAGACTCGCGTTGTCGACGTCGGAGAAGGCCTCGCGCAAGGCGTCGGTCGAGCGCCCCGTGGCAACGACGGCGTGGCCGTGCGCAAGCGCGTGCCGGGCGAGGTGATGGCCCAGGCCGCGGTTGGCTCCTGTGATGAGAAACGTTTTGGTGCTCATTGTGCCTCCGCGTTGTGGACGACGTGGACATTGAATGTGCCGGTGCCGAGGTTGCCCCACAGGCGCAACCACAGCGGGAGATACGACTCGGTGCCACGCGACGCTTTGATGTCTCCCAAATCGTAGACTTGTTTCCAGCCGAAGTCTTGCAGCAGCGATTTGACGCTCGCTTTGGCCACTTCGTCGTTTCCGCACATGAACATGTCGTGCGCGCCGGGCAGGCTTTGAGGGTCGACCATGAGGTCACAGTTCACAGTGTTGAGGGTCTTGACGACGTTGGCCGCGGGAAGCCGGGCTTGCAGTTGCTCTCCCAGCGAGGTGTTGCCGGCCACGCTGAGAAACGGCGGCATGCCTGCGCTGAAGTCGAGGGGGTTGGTGAGGTCGATGAGCACCTTGCCCGCGACGTGGTCGTCGTTGATGGCGTCGAGCACCGCGCTGACGTGCGCACCTTGCACGCAGAGAAACAGCGTCTCGGCGAAGGCCGCGACGTCGTCGAATGTGCCGTGTCCGGCGTTGTCGCCCGCCTCGTCGGCGAAGGCTTTTGCCTTTTCGTTGTCGGCGGTGCGCGACCCCATCTTCACGTTGTGCCCCATCGAGGCCAGTTTGCGGGCGATGGCCTGGCCCACCATGCCGGTTCCGAGAACTCCGTATTTCATCTCTGCCTCCTTGTGCCGCATGCGCAGCGGATGCCCAAACCTAGCCCAGTTCGCCGGAGCGACCACCAGGAGCTGCGTTGAATCTCTTTCAACCATAGGTTAACAACTTGCATGCAAGCCGATGTGTTTCAGAGCCTCCCCCACGTGGTTGCCGTTGCCGAGCACGGCGGGTTTTCCGCCGCCGCACGACACCTTCAAATGACCCCGGCCGGCGTTTCGAAAGCCATCAGCGTCCTCGAAGACCAACTCGGCGTTGCCCTCTTTCACCGCACGACACGGTCGGTGCGCATCACCCCAGAGGGCGAGCGCTACCTGGCCCATGCGCAGGCGGCCCAGCGAAGCATGCGCCAAGCGCATTATGAACTCTCTCTTCACAATACTGCCGGACGGGTGACCCTCGGCCTGCCCTATGTCTTGTCGCGGTCGGTGCGTGCTTTGGTGCCGACGCTGCAGGCTGCCTTCCCCGACATCACTTTGGTGCTGCAACACTCTGACCGTTTCGTGTCGTTGGTGCGCGACGACGTCGATCTCGCCCTGCGCATCGGCCATCTCGACGACAGCGCTCTGAAGCGCGTCGAGGTGCAGCAGACCTGCTGGACGACCGTGGCGGCCCCGGTGTGGGTGCACCGCATGGGGCAACCGGCCCATCCCGAAGACCTACAGCGATGGCCGAAGGTGGGGTTCTGGGGGCCAGATGGCCGCGTCGTCGATTGGCAGTTTGCCGACGACGACGGAGCAGCGGTGCGGCTGTCACCAACGGAGGGGCCCTGCCCCCTGCTCACCGACGTTGGCACCCAACTCCTCGACGCGGCCGTCGACGGCTTGGGCGCAGCGCAGGTGTTTTCTTTTATGGCGGAGGACGCGTTGGCGGCCGGCACCGTTGTCGAGCTGTGCCCCCAGTTCAAGACGTCGGCGCCGCCCATCTCTTTGCTGCGGCCGCCCCACCGCATGCGGGGCAGCGTGCAAGTCGTTTACGACGCCTTGCGGGCGCACTTCTCCGCACAGCGTCGCTGACGTCGTCGCCACATCAAGCCGGCCATCACCAACAACCAACCGCCCGCGGGCGTCGACGATGACGTGGCCTCACAACTGCAGTCCGCCTCGGCGTCGTCGGGTTGAGGGTCGGGTTCGAGGGAGACACCCGGCTCCGGTTCTGTGGGCTCCGGTGCCGGCTCTGATGTCCCCCCGTCTTCCTCTCCACCATCGACGTCTCCACCGTCGACGTCTCCACCGTCGGCAGGAGGCGCCCCGGCATCCTCGTTTTCGCCGCCGTCTTGCGCGACGCCGCTGTCGACGTCGACGCCACTGTCATTGGGGGTGGCGCCCGCGTCGGCGGCAGGGCCACCAGCGTCTTCGCCACCTCCTGCATCGACCCCCATGCCTGCGTCTGGCTCTTCGCCAGCGTCGGGCGCAGAGGCCCCAGCGTCGGGCTGCACGCCAGCGTCGCCCTGCAGGTCGGGTCGCTCACCGTACGCACCGCAGGCTGCGTCGTTGACGACGTCGAGGGTGGCGAGAATCCAAGCGCCGGGGCCAAAGCCCACCATGGGCGTCGAGCCGCGGTAGTCGCCATTGTCGCGGTCGTACAACTCGGCAAAGTGGTGGTGGTTGGCCTCGGTTTGCGCCTCGACCCACTGGCGGATGAGGGCGGCAGTGGCGACGTCACCACCGGCTTTCAGCGCAGCAGCCAAACGCAAGTCGACGAAGACCCACTCCTGTGAATCGTAGTCGCCCCCGTCGTCATTGCGCATGATGCCGATGCCCGTCGGCACCGTCAGCTCGTCTTGCAAAAACGACATGGTCGACTGCGCCACCAAGCCGGTCGGCGAGACGACACCCCAGTTCACGGCCTCGACGGTGGCTGCATCGGCGTAGTGATGGCCCTGGGCCAGGTCTTCGGTGCTCTGGGCCATGACGCCGTTGTCGTCGACGAACGCCTGCATGACGGCGTCGCGCATGGCCGCGCCGGCGGCTTCGTATTGGGCGGCCTCCGTCGTCATGCCCAGGCGCTCGGCCAGCTCGGCGAGGTCACACAAGCCGCGCACGCCGGCGAGCGACGTGTAGGCGAAGTGACGCTGTTGCCCGTTCCAGTGCACCTCCCAGATGGACGAGTCGGCCTGCAAAATGCCATTCGGTTCGCGCAGGGCGAGCAAGACGGCGCCGATTTCGTCGTCGAGTATGTCCCAATGGGGCCGAAACACTTCGGGGTCACCGCCGGCGCGGAGGTATTCGCCGAGCGACCACAAGAACAGCCCAAAGCCGTCGAATTCGATGTTCGGCCCGTTGTGGTTGCAGTCGCTCTCCTCGACGCCATTGCCGAAATAGCGGGTGATGCTGATGCGATAAGGCATGCCGACTTCGGCCGTGTGCAACCCCTGTGGCGCCTGCAGTTGAAACAAGAGGGCGTCGCGCGCCTCGTCGAGGTGGCCTGCGCGGGCCAGGCCGGCGGTGGCGTAGGCCATGTCGCGCACCCAGGAGATGTTCCACTGCGCGTTGATGTCGCCGTTGCCGGGCGGCAACGACGCCAACACTTGGCCAAATCCGGTGCCGGGCTCGCGCACCTGCCCCATGCGCAACACAGCGTTGGCGTTGAGCCACATGACGTCGTCGACGCCCATGGGGGCGGGCGTGTGCCAGCTCATCCAGCTTTGCACCTCGGCATCGCGCACGGCCGAGGCGGTGCCGCCTTGCGTCGTCCACCACGCACGAAAGGCATCGACGTCTGGCGCAGCGTCTTCGTCGAGGGCCCAGACTTGTGCGACGGCAAAGGTGACCGTGGCGTCGGGCGCCAACGTCGTCGTTGTGCCCTGAAAGCCTGGTGCCAGGTCGTTGCCGGTGTTGTTGCGAACGTCGTCGAGGTCGCCGCCCGCCAACACCGTGTTGTAGGCGCTGCCCACCCCCGGCGTCGACGAGGCGTGGGCGACGGTGTCGAGGGCGACGAAGGCCATGGTGCCCTGACTGTCGTCTGAGTACTCGTAGAACGTCTCCCGCATCATGTCGTAGGCGACGCCCTCGTTGTCGGTGGAGGGGTCGCGTTGGCCGAAGGCGTTGCCCAGCCGCGCATTCATCAATGAAAAGGGCGTGACGTCGACGGGGCCGACGCTGTTGTTGCGCACCGTGAGCAACTGCACCAACACCGGCGCCTCAAAGCCCATGGGCAAAAAGCTGTCGGTCTCGACGAGGACGGCGCCCCCGGCGGCCTGTTGCACGGTGTGCAGAATGCCGGTGCCCGGCAAAAGGTGCGGGCGCAGGCCGTCGTCTTGAGGATGGGGAAGCTCCGCCAGCCACTCGTTTGTCGTCGTGGTGTCGGCGGTGACGCGCACCCCGAAGTAGGTGTCGAACAGGAGGTCGCGCGATTCGTCGGCGTGAAAACACAAATCTGGTGCGCCGGGATTGTTGGGCTCGAAGAAGCGGTACGGGTGCTCCAACAATGTGTCGATGCGGCCCGTGTCGAAGTTGAACGACGCCACCGCATGGCCGTTTGAGAAGGAGATGCGCTCAAACGAGCGGTGCGGCACCTGCGCCATGGCCGACGACGTCGTCAGCAAGGCGGCACCCAAGGCGGCGAGAGCGATCGAATTCGTGGTTTTCATGGCTTCGGCATAGCACGCCGACGGCCGCCTCCAACGGGGTGCGCGGGCTATTGCACCGCGGCCCAGTTCACATGCTGGCCCCGCTGCTGGCGCTCGGAGCGCTCCAGCTCCAAGACCTCTTGCACGACGTCACGCAGCACCGCTTCGGCGGCTTCATGTCGTGGGCCGGCCACGGCGATGGTCACCACCAACGGATGCCCATCCGACAGCTCGATGACGGCGAGGTCGCAGATGCGACGACGCTGCGTTCCGGTTTTGTGCATCACCCACTTCTCGTCGACGAGGCCGTCAATGCGGTGTCCGCTGTTCCACACGCTGCCCAGTTGCTGCAGCATCGCGGCCGACGCCTCCGTCGAGACCACCTCGCCGCGGGTCATGCGGCTGAGCAATCGTCCGACGTCGCGCATGGCGAAATGGTTTGCCTGTGTCTCGTAGTAGGCGTCGTAGGCGGCTTCGAGGTCGCGCTCGTCATAGTCGCCGTACGGACGGCCGATGTGTTTTTGCAGGAGGTCGAGCCTGGGGTGGTGTCCATCGCGCCAGCGCACGTCGCGCACTTGCCAGGCCTTCAACTGCCGGGCCCGCTTGTCGAGCGTGGCGTAGACTTCATGCCGGATGTGCACGAGGTTGACGACGTCGGCCGCCGGTCGCACCTCTTCGGCGACCAGGGTCTTCAGAATGTTGTCTTTGCCGAGCTTCTCGAACAACAAGTCGGAGGCGGCGTTGTCGCTGTCGCGAATCATGAATGTCAGCAGCTCGTCGACGCGCAGTCGACTGCCGACCTTCTGACGGTTCATGGAGGGGGCTCCATCCCGCACATCCCGCCAGCCGTATCGGACGGTCTCGTCGAGTTCGAGCTCGCCTGTGTGCAGCTGACGGTGGGCCTCGACGAGAAACAGCAGTTTGATGCCCGACGCCAGGTACATGGGCCGGTCGGCCAGGTGCGAGAACGTCGCCCCCGTCTTGGGATCCTCCACATACAAGCCGATGGTGACCCCGGGTGGAATGATCTCGGGCAACGCCGACTGCAGTTCCCGTTCCCAGGCAAAAGCGTCAACAGACGCTGGTTTGCGCTCGGCGTCCAGCCCCGCCTCGGCCGTGTGCACGGCCTGCACCACCGGCGTTTTGGCAGGCGTGACGACGTCTACCACCGGCGGTTTCGCCGCGCGCCACAAGCGTTGCACGTCCACCGTGACCACGCTGTAGGCAGCGACGGCTCCGGCCGACATCAGCAGCAATCCATACAGGGCGCGCGACAACGTGGGCATGCCTCAATTGTGGGGGATGGCGTCGGCGAGGGCAAAAAACCATCCCGAAATCGACGCGATCGCGTTGGCCCCAGCGGTGCATTTGCTATGCGGCATGCACACCGCATTGCCGCACGGGCCGATGCCACGCCGCCCCGTTGCCGCTCTGGCCCGTTGCCGCTCTGGCCCGTTGCCACACTGCCCGTCGTCGAGGACGCCATGGACCAAGAAGAACTGCACGAAACCCTGTTGTTTCTCGACGACTGGATGGACCGCTACCAGCACATCATCGACATGGGCAAGACGCTGGCCGCCCTCGCTGACGACGAGAAAAACGACGTCAGCAAAGTCACCGGCTGCCTCTCGCAGGTGTGGTTGGTGCGCGACGACAAGGGCGACGGCAAGCTGCATCTGCGGGGCGACTCCGACAGCGCCATCGTCCGAGGGCTCATCGCCGTGCTCTTCGTGCTCTACGACGACAAAACCGCCGATGAAGCCCGCGCCGTCGACCTCGACGCCTTCTTCGCCGATGTGGGCCTGCAAGAACACCTCAGCCCCAACCGCCGCAATGGCTTTTACGCCATGGTGCAGCGCATCCTCGGCTTCGCGCTGGGAATGGGCGCATGACCGACGACGTCCGCGCCCCGTCGCATGTGTGCATTGACGCCGTCTCCGACCTCGCCGTTCTCTGGCAGGCGGGCGTTCTCGTCGTCGTGGAGCTGCCCACGCTGCGTCCCTTGCTGCCCGCCGTGGAGTTCGACGTGGTCGTCCACAAAGCGGTGATGGCTCGAGGTGACCTGCTCATGTTGCTGGTCACCGACGAACAAGAGTTGCTGCTGCTCAACCTTGGTGACGACGAGGACGAAGACGACGAGGACGGACTCGGCCTGTTTGACCTCACACCTCCCGGCGGCGCCGTCGACGTGGCCTTCGTCGACAACGGCGTCGAAATGCTCGCGCTGGGGCCCGGCGGACAACTTTGGTTTCGCACCCTCAACGACGGCTCTGCTTGGCGACAGATGGAGCAGTTCGACTTTGCCCCGACGTCGATGCACGTGTCGCTTTCGGGCGATGTCGTCGTCGTGGCCGACGACGCGCGGGCGTTGACCATCCCGCTCGACGAGAGCGTCGGCTTCACCGACGACCGCGGCTGTGCCCTGCCCTTGTTGGCCACCGCGCTGTCGGTCGACGGCGAACGTCTCGCGGCCATCACCCCTGACGCCCGCGTGGTGTGTTGGACGTTGTTGGACAACGTCGTGTCGAAAGGCGTCTCGGTCGACGTCACCGACACCGGCGACGTGGGCCTCGCGTGGGTGCCGGGCACGTCTTGCGTCGTCGTCGACGGCCAAGCCGTCGTGGACGTCGTCACCGGCGACACCAAGGCCCTGCCCACCCCTTCGGGCGTCGTCGCTTGGGCCGTCTCCGCCGACGCGGAGTGCCTCGTGGCCCTCACCGCCGACGACGCAGTGCACGTCGTCGACCTCTATGGCGACGAAGAGACGACATCGGTGGCCTTGCGCGACCTCGAATTTGTCGACGACGCGCCCTGAGAAAAACGGCCAGACAGACTGACAGACTGACTGACGGACTGGCTTGGTGCAGCGCTTTCCTCTTTGGAACATGACGGTGGTCAGGCGCGGCAGCTTTGTCTCATTCGACGTCGCCGTGCGGACACTTCAGGATGCAGCCATCGATGTCGTTGACGGCCGACTGCTGCATTTTTCATCCTGCTGTGGCCACTTTCGAACCCCCAGGAGCGCCATGACTGCCATTCAACGTCACGTTGGTCGTCTCATCGAGATCGACTTCCCCGCCGAAGTCGACATGCCGTTTACGTCGTCGTTCGCCGCCGACGCTGTCGCCATCGTCACCGACATCGCCAAGGCCGGACAACGTGCGGTCTCCGTCGCCGACATGAGCAAGACCAAGGTCATGCCCGCCGACGCCATCCGCCCGCTCGCCGACATGTTGAAGGCCGACAACCCCGCCATCGAGCGCACCGCAATCGTCATCGGCTCTGACCCCCTCGTCGACCTGCAGATTTGGCGGCTGCTCTCCGACGCCGACAGCGACGCACGCCGCAGCTTCACCAACCCCGACGACGCCTTGCGCTGGCTCCACGAGGTGGTGTCCGACCCCGCCGAGCAAGAACGCTTGCAGGCCTTCTTCAGCGAACGCTTCTGACGACGTCGACGCGGTGCCGGGCTAGCGCCACAACGCGCCCACCCACACGCCGAGCAACAAACTGGCGCCGGTCACGCGACCCACAGTCGACGTCCACGACGAGGGGGACGACGTTCGCACCGCCCACAGCGCCCCCAACCACCACACCACGCCGAGCAAGGGCAGGCTCATGCGCGCCACTTTGGAGAGCGCTGCAAAGCCGCCCACGGTGTAGGTGACGACGTCGACGCTGAGGTAGACCCCGGCCAACGCCCCACTGAACACCCAGGCCAGTTTTCGCCGGACGTCGACGTCACCGTCGGTGGCGGTCCTGGGCTGCAACAAGCGGCTCCACAGCTGAAACCCTGACGCGAGCAGCGGCGCCAAGAACGCCGCTTGGAGGCCGTAGTAGGTGTCCACCGGCAGGGGCCACCCCACGAAGGATGGGGCGTGCCCGCGAAGAAAAAGAATCAATGAAAACAGCGCACTGGCTGCGGACGCCGCCCACACCACAGCTGGCGCGCCCAAGGCCTTCTGCACATAAAAGAGAATGGGATTCACCGACTTAGGGGACATGGATCCGCCTGTTCTGAAAGCGATGGCGCGCCAAATCCGACGCCGAACCGCTACGGTAGGGGTCAAAGCCCGGTTGCGGGCCAGATTTCGGGAGGACCCATGCCCATCGACAACCGCACCAACGTGAACCGCGCTGCCGTCGGACGCAACACCGTCAACACGGCAAACACCGACGCCGCAAACAACGTCAACACGAACACCGTCAACACCACCGCCCCGGTGTCGAGCGATGGGGCATCGACGTCTGCCGGCGGCCTCGACGCTGCCACCGATGCCAACGTGGCCCCCAACGCCAGCAACCAAGTGTTGGGCGGAGGGCTCAATGCTGCGTCCATCGGCCAACTCGCAGGTTTGAACTTTCAAGCCGCCGACGCCAAGAGCATCTTTGGTCTCGTCCCCGGCCGGGTGCCCGACGCGGTTGGCCTCGACGTCGTGCTGCAGCAAGTCGCCAAATCGCCGCAAGGCCAAGGCGCCCTCAAACAACTCGCCCAGCAGTTTTCGGCCAAGACCGGCGTCGACATCCCCCCCGCCATGTTGGCCGCCGCCCAAGCCAAGCCAGAGTTGCTGGCCAACATCATGCAGCTCACCCCGGCCGAGATGTCGCAAGGGATGCAAGCGCTCAACGCCGCCCACCAAGCCGGCCAAGTTGACGACGTCAAACCCCGCACGTTGCTGCTGCCGCAGAAGTTCAGCTTTGACGACCTCGACCAGATCGCGTTCACCCGTCCTGAGCCGCAAATCAAAGAGCTGGCCCCCGGCCTTTTTCAAGGCGGCGTGAAAAACGACGCGCTCTCCGACGAGGGCGCCAAGATGAACACCGTCGTCGCCGAGGTCTTTCACCGCCTCGCCGGCAACAGCGACCTCGACCCCAAAGAGCGCTTCTCCGTCGAGATCGGCGGCAGCAAGTGCACCCGCGTCGACACCTTTGTGAAGGCGTTGCGCAAGCAGGGCTACGACATCAACGTCACCTTCGAACACCGCGTCGCCAACTTCAGCGAACTGCTCACCAAGGCCCCCAATGGCGCCTTTGTCGACGTGCCCGCTCCGTTGATGGTGCGCGTGCAAGACCAGCAACAAAAAGACGTCGGCATTGTCCCCGCGGTGCACTCTGAAGTTGTCATTCAGCTGAAATCGGGCCCCAACACAAAGGGCCCGAAGCTCGACAGCGACGTGAAGTGGTACCAAGGCATCAGCGGCACTGGCTTTTTCCCCGTCGGGCTCAACAAGACGCCCAACTGGTGCGGCAAGAACGTCAGCGACACCTTGAGCGGCGACGCCGCCGACAAAGCCGTCGACCTCTGCGGCCTCATGGGCGACGTCATCAACGCGTCGGCCAGCCAACTCGACCTCATCGCGTCGGGCTACGGCGTCACCGGAGTGTGCAACGACTCCGTCGCCATCGTGCACCACGCCATGACCGGCGAGGCCAAGGAGTCCCCGCTGCTCATGCAAGACGCCACCTTGCTGAGCGAACTGCAGCGTCGAGTGTCAGACAACAACCACCGCGACGACCCCAAATACGACGCCCTCATCGACAGCATTCAGCAGGTGCCGTCTGACCAACAATCCAACGCCACGACGGTGTCGCGTGCGTTGTCGTGCATGCCTTGGGCCGAGGGCCAAGCGCCGTTCGCCAGCACCGACGCCTTCGTGCAGAACGCCAAAGGCTGAGCAGATGCACGGTTGACGACGACAAAGCCCCCTTCACAGGGGGCTTTCGTTTGGGACGTAGGCATGACGTCGACGGCTACTGCGGCTTGGGGTCGCGGCGAATGGTGTCGGGCCCGGGGCCGGCCGCCTTCTTGAACACGCCGTCGCCCTCATTGACGTACTTGGTGAGCCCCGCCCGATGGATGCTGTTGTCGTCGGGCTTGTCGGGCCGGCCGAGACGGCTGCGCTCCCCTCCTGGCACGAACGCTGCGCTGACGACGCGCTCCAAACGCCCGGCGCCGTATTGCTTCACGTCGGGCGACGGACGGCAGTGCATGCCGCAGGTCTCGAGCTGTTGGCCCGCCTTCACCAGCGCCTCGAACTGGGCGCCGCAGTCGGTGCATTTGTATTCATACAGCGGCATGTGGGCCTCAGGGTCTACGCCAAGGTGTCGTCTTCAACGTCGACGCGCAAGAGGGCGTCGGGCGATGCACGCGTCGTCGGCGACCATGTGGCCGACACACCGGAGAACGACGTCCTGCTCTCGATGGGAACACCGTCGTCGATGAGCCGTTGCACAGACGCCGCGAAGACCTCGACGTGTGAGGTCTCTGGCGTTCGCACCGTGCGCGCCGCCTCCGTCCACGTCGAGAAGAAGCTGTGCAGCAACGTCTGCGGCCGCACTTGGCGGCGGACGTCTTGCGGCAAGACATCCCGCAGCTGCCAGGGGCCAAACCCCTTCTGCCCGCTGATGCAGAACACCAGAGCCTCACGCTGAAGTTGCCGTTGACGACGACGAAAGACGTGGAAGGCAACCAGGTCGCCGAACTTGTCGGACGTGCCTTCGAGCAGCAGGCCGCCGTCTTTCAGCTTCGCCGCCAGTTGCTGGTGCACCGCGGCGCACGCGTCGGGGGCGTACTGCCGCAAGACATTCATGGCCCGCACCACGTCGACGCTGTTGTCGTCGACCGAAGGCAGGTCGAACCCATCGCAAGCAAAGCGCACGTCACTGGCGGCATGGTGTTGGGCGTCTTCGACCCGCCGCGCGTGGGTGTCGGTGGCCAACAAGTCGACGGCGTCAACACCCACCGACAACAGCGCTTGCCGCCAGTCCAAGCTCGTCGACGGCGTTTCTCCAAAGCCGACGTCGACGACGTGCAACGACGACGGCATCGCACGCGTCAGCCGATGGCACAGCCACTCGTCGACGAGACGCAGCCGGCCTGCAGCCGTCTTGCCACGGGTCACCTTCGATGGAGGGGTCGACGTCGTCATGGCCACAGTCTGCCTGCTGCATCTGCGATGAAAAGACGGCTTGTCGGAGCGCCTCCCTTTTCGACGTCGATGCAACGCAGTAGGCGACGCCATGGCCGACGCTTCCGTTCTTCCTGACCTGTTGGCGCTGCCCGAGCTGGGCGTGGGCGCTTCTCTCAGTTTTGGTGTGCAACCCGACCCCGTCGCGTTGGCCGCCCGTCGAGATGGACCGTCCTTCGTCGAATACGCCGCTCCAGTGCAGCCCGGTTTTCTGGGCGGTGCGTTGGCCCGCTTGAAGTCCGACAAGGTGCCTCTGCTGTATCACCCCAGCTGTTTGAATTTGTGCGGCACCAAAGCCAACCCAGCCCCCTGGGTCGACGAGGTGCGCCGCCATGTGCAGAGCGCCGGTTGCCCGTGGTTGGCCCAAGACGTGGGCGTGTGCTTCACCAACGACGAGGGCGGGTACTCCAACCAGCTGGGCTACTTCATCGCGCCCGTGCTCACCCAAGCGTCCCTCGACGTCGCCGTCGACCGTGTCGTCGAGGTCAAGGCCCAAATGGACGTCCCCCTTCTGCTGGAGCCGCCACCCGTGACCTTCACCGTCGGCGACATGGGCATGTTTGAGTGGCTGAACGCGCTGGCCCAGCGCACCGACAGCGGGCTCCTCATCGACGCTGGCCACGTCGTGGCCCACCAGCTGGTGGCCGGACGAACGTCCGAGAACCTCACCGACGGGCTCGACGTCATCGACTTCGATCGCGTCGTCGAAATGCACATCGCGGGTGGCGCTTTGCGTCCCGTCGACGACGACGACGCACCTCTGCTGTATCTCGACGCCCACGACCTCCCCATTCTGCCGGAGACCTGGCAGGTGTTTCGCTTTCTCCTCGAGCACACGCCCCACCTCAAAGCCGTCTGTGTCGAGTGCGAGGGCGTGCTCACCGACAGCGTCATCCCCATGCTCGACCAAGCTCGACGACGGGTGTCGCACGGAACCCTCAACGCCAACCTGCGCGACAAAGTCGACGCCGAGTTGGCCAGGGCGGCGGCATGACAACGTCAACAACCGCTTCACCAGCAGCCATGCAACAGGTGGCGACGCAAGAGGCGCTGCTTTTTCGCCTGTTGTTCGATGAAGAGGCGCGTGAGCGCTTTGTGCAGAACCGCGGCGCGTTCTTCGATGAAGAGGGCGTCGACGACGACACCCGCCGCGTCTTCGCGCAGGTCAGTGCCGCCGGCTTGGAGGCCGATGCCGCCTACCGCCGTGACTACGTCATGAGCACGTTGTGTCGGGCGTTTCCCCTCACGGTTGGCATGGTCGGCACACGCCCTGAGGGCCGTCGCGCGCTGACAGCGTTCTTGTCGTCGCCGTCGATCTTCAAGTCGACGCGCGAGCGCAACGACGCGTTTGCCGTGCACCTCGAGCGGGTCGTCGACCTGGGCTCAGCGGCCCTCACCGCCGACGAAGTTCGGCTGTTGTTGCCGGTGTTTGCCACCGAACGGGCGCGGTTGCGCAACGCCGCCGAGCTGCGTGCTCACGTCGAGCGACAGGGAGCAGCAGGCCTCACGCTCGGGCCGGCGCCCAAGACGGGCGACAAAAAACGGCTGAAGGTGGCGCTGCCGCCCTTCTTTCTCGCGGGCGTGCTGCCGTTTGGGCAGCGGGTGCTGCAAAACGCGCTCGACGACATCCGGCCGGAGAACGCGTGGCCGAAGATCGCCCACGGCCACCTCGCGCCTGAGCGGGTGCAGACGGTGGCGCGCTCCCTGCATCTGCCGGTGACGTTTGTGCAACGGGGCGTGGTGCGGCGGGTGGTGTCGTCGCAGGCGCCGGGCGTGCCGCCCCTCGTCGAGGTCACCCATCTGTCGGCAGAACTCCCAGGGCAACAGGGCGACGTGCTGCAAGAGTTCGACGGCAAGCGCACCCTGCAGGAACTTCCCCATCCCCTGAAGACGTTGGCGACGCCGTTGGTCGACGGGCAGCTGTTGGCACTGGTGTAGGCTGACGGGCCCGTCCGGCACTATTTTTCACCCCGAATACGACGCAGTGCGTATTGCTGAAGCCGCGAATTCAGCATGAGCTAGGCGATGGAAACCTCGTGGGCGTTCGCCCGGCAAGGGTGCGTCATGACCGAAGCTCTCCTCGACACCATTCGCAACAGCATCATCGGCAAAGACCACGTCATTGAGGGCCCCTTTGGCGCCCGACGCGTGACCTACGCCGACTACACGGCATCGGGGCGGTCGCTGTCGTTCATCGAAGACTTCATGCGCGACCACGTCATGCCGACGTACGCCAACACCCACACCGAAAGCTCTGGCACCGGCTTGCAGACCACCCACCTGCGCGAAGAAGCCCGTGAACTCATCCACCGCGCCGTCGGCGGCAATGACGACGACGTCGTGCTTTTCGTGGGCTCGGGGGCCACGGGCGCCATCAACAAGCTCATCGACATTCTCAACCTGCGGGTGCCACGCGACCTCGACGACAAATACGACCTCAGCCAACACATCCCGGCGCACGAACGGCCGGTGGTGTTCATCGGGCCCTACGAGCACCACTCCAATGAAATCCCCTGGCGCGAAAGCATCGCCGACGTCGTCGTCATCGACGAAAACGAAGACGGCCGGCCCGACCTCGAGCTTCTCGAGCAAGCGCTCGTCGAACACCAAGACCGTCCGCTGAAGATCGGCAGCTTCTCGGCCGCCTCCAACGTCACCGGCATTGGGTCGACCAAGCACATCAGCGCGTTGCTGCACAAATACGGCGCGTTGGCCTTCTGGGATTTCGCCGCCGCCGGCCCGTACGTGAAGATCGACATGAACGCCACCGACGACGAGCACCACGGCAAAGACGCCGTGTTCTTGTCGCCGCACAAGTTCATTGGCGGGCCCGGCACGCCGGGCTTGCTCATCGTCAAGAAACACGTGTTGCGCAACTCTGTCCCCTCGACGCCGGGCGGCGGCACCGTCTCGTACGTCGGGCCCGACGCCCACGACTACCTCGACGACCCTGTGCACCGAGAAGAGGGAGGCACCCCCGACATCCTCGGCGCCATCCGCGCGGGCCTCGTCTTTCAGCTGAAAGAACAAGTCGGCGAAGACACCATTCGGCGCAAAGAAGACGACTGGATTCAACGCGCCATCGCCCACTGGAGCAAGCAGCCCAACATTCAAATCTTGGGCAACAACGACGCCTGGCGGCTGTCGATCGTCTCCTTCATCGTGCAGCACGGCGACCGCTACCTGCACCACAACTTCGTCGTGCGCCTGCTCAACGACCTCTTCGGCCTGCAAACCCGCGGCGGCTGCTCTTGCGCCGGCCCTTACGGGCACCGCCTGTTGAACATCGACGTGCAACGCTCGCGTGCCTTTCAATGTGAAATTCGCAAAGGCAGCGAGGGCATCAAGCCCGGCTGGACCCGCGTCAACTTCAACTACTTCATCTCTGAAGACGTTTTTCAGTTTGTCCTCGACACCGTCGACTTCGTTGCCCAGCACGGCTGGCGGTTTCTCCCGCTGTACGACTTCGACCCCCTCACGGGTCTTTGGCAGCATCGCGACGGCTATGCCCACCCGCCGCACTCCTTGCACGACGTCGCCTACAAAGACGGCCGCATGACGGCGTGGACCTCCTGCCCCACGCAAGGCGAAGACGCTCTGCCGGGCTATCTTGCCCAAGCGCGGGCGCTGCTCGACACGCTGCCGGCAGCTTCGCAGGCGCCTGCTGCCACCATCAGTGGCGACTTCGAATCGCTGCGCTGGTTTCCGCTGCCGCACGAAGTGCTGCAAAGCCACGCCGACACCGTGTCGTCGTCGTAGGCCGCTGTCACCGTCGGCGGCGAAGCGCCCGCTCTTGCACCACCGCGCAAACGGCGTCGGTCAGAACCTTCATATCGTCCTCGTCGATGACGAGCGCGGGCATGAGGTAGACCACGTTTTCGAGGGGACGCACCCACACGCCCTCGTCGACAAACCGCGTCCGCAGCCAGGCCAAGTCGGTCTTGTTGTCGAGCTCCACGACGCCGATGCCGCCGCGCACCCGAACGTCGACGACGCCATCCACGTCGCGGCAAGGAGCGAGGCCGTCGCACATCCATCGCTCCATGTGTTGCACATGCGCGTCGGTGTCGACGTCGTCAAACAACTGCATCGAAGCAAGGCCAGCAGCACAGGCGAGCGGGTTCGCCATGTACGTCGGCCCATGCATGAGCGCGTCGTCGTCGTCATCAGACAAAAAGGCGTCAAAGACGTCGGAGGTTGCCAGCGTCGCCGCCAACGGAAGCGTTCCACCCGTCAGCGCCTTTGACGTCGTCAAGATGTCGACGTCGACCTCGGCCAGCTGATGGGCCCAGGTGCGTCCCAGCCGGTGCAACCCGACGGCGATCTCGTCGACGATGACCAAAGCGCCGGCCGCGTGTGCTTGGTGCACCACCTCCCGCAACACAGCCTCATCGTGAAACCGCATGCCTCCGGCGCATTGCACCAGAGGCTCAATGAGCACTGCTGCAATGTGGGCGCCGTGGTCGGCCCAGAACGCGGCGTGCTCGGCGCGGGCGTCGACGTCGACGGGCAGGGGCAGGTTGTGGTGCTGGGCCATGGCGTCTTTGAACCGCACGTGCATGCCGTCGGCGGGGTCGCACACGCTCATGGTGGCGAAGGTGTCGCCATGGTAGCCGCCGCGGTACGACACGAACTTCGTGCGCTGGGCGTGCCCCGTCAGCTGGGCGTGCTGCAACGCCATTTTCATGGCGACCTCGACGCTGACCGATCCCGACTCGGTGAAGAACACCCGCGACAGCTGGCCGTTTGTCGTCGCACTCAGCTTGGCGGCAAGGTGTTCGGCGGGCCCGTGGGTCAGCCCCCCGAACATCACGTGCGGCATGGCGTCGAGTTGGGCGTGCAGGGCATCGCGGATGAAAGGATGGTTGTAGCCGTGGGCCGACGTCCACCACGACGCGATGCCGTCGACCAGCGACCGGCCGTCGTCGAGCACCAGCCGCGTGCCCGCCGTGCGCACCACCTTGGGTGGCGACGGCGTGGTGTGCATCTGCGTGTAGGGCAACCAGAGGTGAGGCAGCCCGTCCGCCGACGACGTCATGCTTGTGCCGACGTCGGCATCGCCGACGACGACCCCACCAACGGAAGTTTCTCACTGCTGGCAGGCGTCTGACGCGGCGACAGCGTCGACCCCTTGAGGCCGAGCTTGGCGAACAGGCGGTCGTCTTTGTTGCGGCCGGGGTTTTTCGTCGTCAACAGCTCGTCGCCGACGAACATCGAGTTCGCGCCCGCCATGAAGCAGAACGCTTGCATCTCGTCGCTCATGTGCTCGCGGCCGGCCGAGAGGCGCACCACGGAGTGAGGCATGAGAATGCGGGCGACGGCGATGGTGCGGACGAATTCAAAACTGTCGAGGTCGTCGACCTGCGCCAACGGCGTGCCCTTGACCTTCACCAGGAGGTTGACGGGCACAGAGTCGGGGTGCTCTTCGAGGGTGGCCAGGGCGTGCAACAAGCCCACCCGGTCTTCGCGCGCTTCGCCCATGCCGACGATGCCCCCACTGCAGACGTGAATGCCTGCGTTGCGCACGCGAGCGAGGGTGTCGAGGCGGTCTTGGTAGGTGCGGGTGGTGATGACTTCGCCGTAGTACTCGGGCGAGGTGTCGAGGTTGTGGTTGTAGTAGTCGAGGCCGGCGTCTTTGAGTTGCAGCACTTGCTCGTCGTCGAGCATGCCGAGCGTCATGCACGACTCCATGCCCAGTTCTTTCACGCCGCGCACCATGGCTTGCAATTTGGGCATGTCTTTGGCTTTGGGGCTGCGCCAGGCGGCGCCCATGCAATAGCGGGTGGCGCCCGCTTCTTTGGCCGCCTTGGCCTTGTGCAAGACCTCTTCGACCTCGACGAGAGCTTCGCGTTCGAGGCCGGTGTCGTTGCGGCTCGACTGCGAGCAGTAGTTGCAATCTTCAGAGCAGGCGCCCGTCTTGATCGACAGCAACTGGCTGCGTTGCACTTCGGTGGAGTCAAAATGACGACGGTGCACCTCGGCCGCTTTGAAGACGAGGTCGAGAAACGGCAAGTCAAACAACGCCCGAATCTCTGCTCGGGTCCAGTCGTGGCGCAAGGTCATCTTTGGCTCCTGGTTGGGGTCCAGCTGGGGCGAACCTACGGTCATTGACTTGAGAGTCAAGCTCCGTTGACGACGACGTCGCCGGGGGGCACAACGCCTGCATGTCGTCGCTGGACACCTTTGCCCGTGCCAAGTTGGACGTGTTGCAGGCGCAGCACCGAGCCCGTCAGTTGCACCCCACGCAACGTGACGGCGTCGTCGTGCGCCGTCATGAGCACACCTACGTGTCGTTCTCTTGCAACGACTATTTGGGCCTTGCCCATCACCCCGATGTCGTGGGCGCCATGCAGGCCGCCCTCGACGACGGAGAAGGGGCCGGTGCGGGTGGCTCTCGCTTGGTCACCGGCAACGCCGTTGGTTACGCCCGGCTCGAAGCCCAACTGGCCACGCTCAAGGGCACCGAAGCCAGCGTCGTCTTTGGCAGCGGATACCTCGCCAACCTTGCCGTGCTCCCGGCCTTCGTTGGCGCCTCAGACCTCGTCGTCATCGACGCCCTGGCCCACGCCTGCATGATGTCGGCGGCCAAGCTGTCGGGCGCCCGCATCGAAGTGGTGCCGCACAACAACGTCGACGCCGTCGACGCCGTGCTGCGTCGACTACGGACGTCGGTGCGTCACGTCGTCGTGGCCACCGAAGGTGTGTTCTCCATGGATGGCGACACCGCCCCCCTCGTCGACCTTCAAGCCGTTTGCGACGCCCACGACGCCTGGCTCCTCGTCGACGACGCGCACGGCTTTGGTGTGCTCGGCGATGGACGCGGCACCGCCCACGCGCAAGGCGCGCACGTGCAGCTGCAGGTGGGTACGCTCTCCAAAGCCGCAGGCGGGTACGGCGGGTTCCTCGCGGCCTCCGACGTCGTCGTCGAGCTCATGCACTCGCGTGGCCGTCCACTGGTGTACTCCACGGGCCTTCCGCCCGCCGTCGTCGCCGGCAACGTGGCCGCCGTCGCGCTCATCGCCAGCGACGTCGACCGCTGCCGTCGCCCCCTGCAGCTGGCGCGCCGGTTCACCACCGCGTTGGGGCTCCCCGACGCCGAGAGCGCCATCGTCCCCGTCGTCATTGGCAGTGAACGCGACGCCCTCGACGCCCAGGCACGCCTGCAAGAGGACGGGCTTCTCGTGACCGCCATTCGCCCGCCGACAGTGCCCGACGGCACCGCACGGCTGCGCGTCGGCTTTTCGGCCGCCCACGACGATGCACACATCGCCCACCTCATCGAGGCCATTCGTGGCCTTCCGCAGCTGTCGACGAGGTCACGCTCATGAGTGTGTTCATCACAGGCAGCGGCACCGACGTCGGCAAGACCTATGTGTCTTGCGGTCTCTTGCAGGCGTTGCGTCGTCGAGGACAGTCGGTGCGGCCGCTCAAGCCGGTGCTCAGTGGTGTCGACGACGACACCTTGACCAGCAGCGACGCCGGACACCTGCTGGCGGCGGCCGGACGCTCGGTTGACGACGTCGACAACACTTCGCCCTGGCGGTTTTCAGCCCCACTGTCGCCCGACGCAGCAGCCGCTCGCGAAGGACGCGCGGTGCCGTTCGACGACGTGGTTGCCTTCTGCCGTCGTGCCCTCGATGTCGGCCCCTGCTTGGTCGAAGGCGTCGGGGGCGTGCTTGTCCCGCTCGACGACACCCACACCGTTCGCGACTGGATGCAGGCACTGCAGCTGCCCGCCGTCGTCGTCACCCATGCCGCTCTCGGCACACTGAGCCATACGTTGTGTGCGGTCGAAGCCGTTCGTCACGTGGATCTTCGTGTCGCCGCTGTCGTCGTCAATGCGGCCACGCCGTTGGCGACTGACGGCCCGCCACTCGACGAAACCGTGGCCACGTTGCGTCGGTTTCTCCCCGACGACACCAAGCTCTTTGCTCTCGCCCACGACGCTGTCGAGCCGTCGCAAGAGACGTTTGACGCCTTGGCATCTCTGCTGTTTCCTCCTCCGACGTCGACGACGACATAGGACGCCCAATGCGCCGCTTCGCCGCCTTTCTGCCATTTCTCCTGCTCTCCCTTGTCGCTTGTGACGGAACGACGCCAACCGATGCCGGCGTGGTGGATGACGACGCTGGGGTGGACGCCGGCGTGACCCCCGCCTACGTCGAGGCCGCCGACTACTGTGAGTCCATCGCGCCGTTCTTCTGTGCATACTACATGCGCTGCAACCGCATGGCGGGCGTCGACGACGTCGCCACCTGCGAAGAGACGTTCTTGTCGTCGTGCAACGATGGCTATGAGCAACGCTACGTCGACTTGGCCGAAGCTGGACTGACCCAGCTGTCGTCTTCCGGCATCGACGCGTGTGCCGCCCATCTCGACGACGTTGCCTGCGAAGAACAAATCCGCGACCTCGACGGCCCCTGCGCGCTGATGTGGGAGGGCACCTCGCCCGAAGGAAGCGCCTGTGGCCTCGACGTCGAAGGGTTCGTCTGCCAACCCGGCACCGCCTGCGTGCTCGACCTCAGCTTCTGCGGCACTTGTGAGGCGGGCGGCGTCGTCGACGACACTTGTGAGACCGGGCTCGACTGTTTGGGCGAGCTGCAATGCGTCGACGGTGTGTGCCGCGAGCGCGCCCTTCCCGGCCAAGCCTGTGACGACGACGTGCGCTGTGTGGTGGGCGCGGTCTGTGATGCCAACGTATGTGTCGGCCCCACCGTGGTGCAGCCCGGCGGCGGCTGCGACCAACGCAACCGTTGTGCCTACAAGAGCGCATGCATCGGCGGCGTGTGCGTTGAGCTTCCCCTCGTCGGAGAAAGCTGCGATGCAGCCCAGGGATGCGCCTCCGGTTTCTGCAGTGTCGGAACTTGCACCGCGCGGCAAGACGCGGGCACGACCTGCAGCAGCCATGACCAATGTCGTTCGCGTCAATGCATCGACGACGTGTGCACGCCGTTGCCTGGCGGGTGTTTGCAGTAGGCACGTCGCCAACAGAGCAAGCGCGCTCGACGGCACATGCAAATGCAATCGAGATCGTCGGCGCGCGCATCCGGCCTTCGCGATGGCGCTACAGCTGCGCCATTTGCTCCCCGCGCTCCCCAAGCTCCTCGACCTCGTCGATGAGGTCGGGAATCTCGCCCATGTCAAAGCCAAGGGCGTCGAAAGCGCCATCGGAGCAGCTTTCTTGGTGGGTCTCTTCGCCACGACGGAAGCCGCGGTTGTTGGCCATGAAGTTGGCCACGTGCACCACCTGCGCCAGCACCTGCACGTCGTCAGGTGCCGCCAAAGGATGATGGTGGTGCCGAATGACCTCGGGCAGTGGCGACGGCAGGCCCCAGGTCTCGGCGAGAGTGGCGCCGACTTCAGCGTGGTCGACGCCCCACACCTCTGCCTCGAGCATGCAGAGGTTCTGGCCGTGGGTGTGGGCGCGTGACGCCAACGCCGCCACCTCCTCTGGGTAGAGGTAGGTCAAGACGATCGCGCCGAGGTCGTGCAAGATCGCTGCCGTGAACACGGCGCTGACGTCGTCGTCACCGACGTTGGGGCTGCGCTTGGCGATGCCTTCTGCGATGAGCGCCACCGCCAGGTTGTGCTGCCAAAACTTCTCAGCATCGGCACCGCCCATGGCGCCAAAGGCGCCCAACAAACTCGACGCGATGGCGATGCGGCGGCTCTCCACCAAGCCCAAGCGCAGCACAGCTTGGCGCACATCGGTCGCCTCCCGCGCCGACGCATACAACGCGGAGTTCGCCACCTTGAGAAAACGCGCCGACAACGGAGCGTCCTGGGCGACGAGTGCTGCGATGTCCTGCACTGAGGCGTCTTCTTTTTGAAAGGCTTGTTCCAAGGCCAGCACCACCTGCGGAAACGACGGCAGGTCGGTGCAGGTCGCCGCCGCCTGCAAGATGTCGTTGCGGGTCAATGTCATGACGTCCTCCGCGGCATTCCCGATGTGCGCGACGCTGCCGACAACTCTCGTCGAGGAAACAGCAGCTCGAGTCCACCAATCGGTTCTTGCACGTAGTTCTCGCCCGTCCCCACCAAGGTCTCGGTCTCCCCCAGCATCACCCCTGCGCGCCAACGCAGACGCTTCGCGATTTCTTGCAGCAGCGCTTCCCGCGTTTGCGGTGAGAGGTAGTAGACCACGTTGCGCAGCATCACGAGGTCGAAGCGGCCCAAGTCTTCGGGCAGCGCCTCGCTCAGGTTCAACTTGCGAAACTTGACGCTCTGCCGCACCGAGCGGCGCAACTCGTGAATTCCGCCGCCAGCGTCGTCGAAGAACCGCTCCCGGTAGTGCATCCACTGCCCCACGAAGCCACGCGACATCGCGTAGTCGTGGTAGCGGCCGCTCATGGCCACGAACAACGACGACGACGAGATGTCGGTGCCGACCACCTCGAGGTCATCGCCCCAGCCCTCGTCGTGGGCGAGCAACGCCAGCGAGTACGGCTCCTGCCCCGTCGAGCAGGCAGCCGACCAAATGCGCAACTTGCGCTCTTCGCGTTTGGCCACCTGCCGCATGCGGGGCAACAGCTGGTCGCGAAGCTTGGCCCACACGGCGGGGTCGCGAAACCAGGACGTTTCGTTGGTGGTCATGGCGTCGATGACGCGATCCATCAGGCCGTGGGTGCTGCCCTTCTTGATGCGAATGATGAGGTCTTCGAAGGTGTCGATGCGAAGCTCGATCAACAGCTTCGTCAGCCGGTTCTCGACGAGGTACGACCGCGTCGGACTCAACGCGATCCCGGTCTCATCCCGCATCAAGTCGGCGAGTTCTTGAAACTCACGGCTGGTGATTGCCACGCTCATCGCCCTCTACATCGACCGCGCTGCTCCCTTCTGAAGCAGAATCTGCAGACCACCCATCTGCAAACCACCCATCTGCCAACCACTTATCTGCAAACCACCACTGTGAAGACCTCGACGTCGGAGCACGGCTACGAGTCGGCCGTGGCTTGCTGGGATGCGCCAAGCTTTTGCTGCTGTGCCGCAAGCAGCCGCGCCCGGTGGGCCTCGCCCTGATGCTCCGCGATCCGCTGTGCCTTTTGCAGGTGGTCCCGAGCGAGAGCCAGTTGCCCTTGCGCCACAAACAGACGCGCCAGAGCGACGGTGACGATGCGTTCACCCCGGCCGTCGTCGCTGGCGTTGGCGTGGGCCAACGCTGCCACCAACGCGTGCAGCGCTTCTTCCCGCTGGTGGCGCTGCAACAGGTCGGCCAGCTGCAGGTACCGCTGCCACAAGAACCCAGGCTCGGCCCCGCTCTCGGTCGCCGTCTCCAGTGCCACCAACAACTGCGCATGTGCATCTGAAAATGCGCCGCGCCGTTGCATCACCAGCGCGAGGTCTGCCAACACCGACGGGGTTCTCGTCGACGACGTTTCGCTTAGGTTGTGCAGCGCCCGCTCCAGCCAAGCCTGCGCCGCCTCCAAGTCTCCCTCCGCCAAGAACCGGGCGCCGATGACATGCTGCAATCCGGCTCGCTCCGCTTGCGTCGACGACGGCGAAAGAAGCGGCGCCACCCGCAACAGACGCTGCAGCACCTCGGCCGACGCCAACGCCCCAAAGCGCTCGGCCGTTTGCATCACCAGGCGCAGGTGCGACGGCGACAACGTGGCCTCGGGCCCCCGCTGGCGCAGACGTCGTTGCATCAAATCCAACGCTTGCAACGACAGGCGCATTGCTTGTTGCCGGTTGCCGTGGCGCATCAGCTCGTCGACGACGGGAGCAACGGTGTCGACGTCCACGTCGCCCAACTCGTCGTCCACGTAGAACGTCAACAGCGTTTGCGACAGCGTCGGCGCCTCCACCCGATGCAGATGCTGCTGCAATGCCAACAGCGCTTCGCGCCGTTGCATGACGAGCACGTCGTGCACCGCCGCAAACGACGCTTGTGACGTGAAGGTGTACCGCTCTTCATCCCAGGCGTGGCGGGCCACGAAGCCGGCGTCGACGATCTCTTGCAACGCTGCATTGTACGACGACGCCCGGCCTTGCAGCACCTCCGCCACAAACGTCGGCACGAACGCGAATCCTTCAACATGTGCCGCAGCCAAGAATGCTTGCGCAGGTGCACTGAGGGCGCGCGCGCGTGCTTCCATCAGCGTCGTCAGGGTTGCCTTGTTGTCGAGAGCAAGCTCGGGCGTGGAGCGCCATGCCCCATGCACCTGCGTCAGCTCCTCGGCCGACACCAGCGCCTGCAGATGGGCCTCACACAAACCGGGGTTTCCCGACGACGCCGCACACAACGCGCGCACCGCCGCAAACGGCAAGCTGCCTTTGACCCGACGCCGCAGCCACCGTTGCAGCGTCCCATCGGCCAGTGGCTGCATCTCCACGGCCACGAACCCGCGGACATGCGCGGCCGTGGTCGTCGACGAGAACACCACCACGTGGGTGTCTTCTTCGTCGCGCACCAACGCCTGCAGCACCTCTTGCGAAAGGGCGTCCGTGGCCGTCCAGCCATCCACGACGAGGCACAGAGGCCGCGCCTGGGCCATGGCGCGAAACACGTCGGCCACGGCCTGCACATTGGCCTGCGGGTCTTGGGAGTAGTGCGACGGAAGGGTCTCCCCAAACAACATGTGCAACACACGTCGACGGCTGCACGGCTCCAGCGGCAGCCGCTGCAGCAAGCCCGAAAGGGGTGCGCTGCCACGCAAGCGAAAGCGGCGCGCCGCTTGACCCAACATCTGGCGCACGACGTCGAGATGCGTGGGCATGTGCGGTGAGCGCGACACGGCAAACAGCGACAAATACCCCATCCCCTGGGCCGCGCTCGCGGTGTGGTGCAGCAGGGCTGTTTTGCCTGCCCCCTCGTCGCCCACGAACATCGTGCCTCGACCCGCCGAAGGGTCGGCCAGACGGGCGGCGACGCGTTCGCGCTCTTCGGCGCGCCCCTCCAGCAAATGGGTGCGCACATGCGACGGCGCTCGTCGCTCGTCGGCATCCGACATCGCGCCCTCCGCCGAATGCGGCACCACGCCGTCGCCAAAGATGTCGCGCACCGACGGTGACGACGTCACGCCGGTGGTGGGTGGCACGAAGAACGGATCCCGCGAACCCGTCGCCACCGGCTCGGACGGCGGCGGCACGGCCCAGGCCGTCGCCGGCGTGGCGGTGGTCGGCGCATGAAGCGCGCGCTGAATGTCGGCTTTGGCAAGCGGCGCGGTCTCCACGCCGTCGGCAAATGCAGCCATGCGTTCGGGCAGGTGCAACGCCGCCCCACACCTGCTGCAAAACTGCGCGCTGGCGACGAGCGCCACCGCGCCGCACGACGGACACTGTGCGCCGTCTTCAGCGTGCAACCCGTGAATCACCGTCGGCTGTGGCGTGAGGTCCAGCAGCGATTGGTTCACGCGCTCGGCCAGCACCCGCTCAGAATACAGACGCACAAAATCTGCAGGGATGTTGTTGTGGTCGAGCCACGCCGACAGCGCTGCAGCGACGTCAAGGAGCCGACCAAACCGCTGGCTGGCGTCGTCGTGCAACATGCGCAACACCACCCGCTCCAAATGCAAAGGATAGCCATCCACGACGTCACCCGGCCGGGCCACGTCGCCACTCAACACTTGGCGAAAGATGGCAGCGGGGCTTTTGGCGTCGAACAGCCGTCGCCCCACGGTCAGCTCATAGAGCACGGCACCGAGGGCGAACTGGTCGGCGCGGTGGTCGAACACCTCACCGCGCATGACCTCGGGTGCCATGAATTGCAGCTTGCCCTTCACTTGGCCTCGCTGCGTTTTGTGGAGGTTGCCGCTGGCTTTGGCGATGCCGAAGTCGACCACCTTCACCACGCCATCGACGCGCAACATGATGTTTTGCGGGGTCACGTCGCGGTGCACGATGTTGAGCGGCACACCGTCTTGTGACGTCGCGTGGTGGGCGTGGTCGAGGCCGAGGGCCACGTCGCGCACCACCTGCACCGCCACCGCCCACGGCACACTCAGACGGTGCCGTTGGGCTTCTTGCAGCAGCTTCGACAGGCTTTCGCCACGCACGTGCTCCATGGCGATGAAGTGCACGCCCTGCCACACCCCCGCCTCGTAGATGCCGACGATGTTGGGGTGGTTCAAGGCGCTGGCCACGCGGGCCTCGTCGAGAAACTGCTCCACCATGGCGGCGTCGTCGGCCAGCTCCGGTAACAGTGTCTTCAAGATCACCAAGCGCGAAAACCCGGCCACGCCCCGCTGGCGTGCCAGGAAGATGTCCCCCATTCCCCCCGTGGCGATGCGGCGGATGACCTCGTAGCGGTCAAACACCACAATGGGCGTGGGGTTGTCCACACCGACTCCTCGGCTGCGTCCTCAAAAGGAGGCGCACCCCCACATCGGCCAGATCTGTTGGGTCTTAATGACGCGCGGTGTGCACGACGCACAGCCGCACACGCGAGGTGCGGCGACGTCGTCCGCGAACGTCACAGCTGGGCAGGCAGACTGGTCAGGGCACGGTCGATGGACGCCAGCCCCTCCGTCCACCCCACCATCTCCGCACCGTTGCGTGCGCTTTCAAACGCCCACCGTGCCTCTTCGCCTTTGCCTTGCACGAGGAGGTACTGCGCCTGCTTCACCTGCATCTGCACGTTTTGCCGCAGCGCACCACACTCGCGGCTCAACCGTATGCCCGCCGTCAGCGCTTCTTGCGCCGCCGACGGATTGCCGCTCGCCGCCTCGACGTCGGCCAGCTTCGCGATGACCTTCAAGCGTCCGTCGACGTCGGCGCCCTGTTCAGCAAACGCCTGGGCCTTCAACAGCGCGCCCTTGGCTTGCGTCTTGTCGCCGAGGCGCAGCGACAACGTGCCCAGCAACAGCATGCGCTCATACAAAAACGCCGGCGTCAGCTCGTGTTGCGGCACCGAGCGCAACGCCTCGATGAGCTGCATGCGTGCACCGTCATGGTTCCCCGCCGCGTGCATCACTTCGGCCAAGTCGGCCAGCAGACCTGCGCGCTGCAAACCCGTCAGCTCCACCGGCAACTCCAGCGCCTCGTCGAGCACGTTTTCAGCGTCGGCAAACTGCTTCGCGGCGGTGCGCAACTTGGCCTGCTGTTGCATGAGCTCCACGCGCAACGCCGGGCACATGGTGTTGGGCACAGCCTTCAAACAGCGGCTGACGAGGTGCACAGCGTCGAGCGGCTCGTCTTTCATGGCCTTGGCCGCGTCGATGGCCAGCTGCAACACCGGCGCCACCAGCGCTTCGTCGACTTCGGCGGCGCGCTGTTTGCGCTGCACAGCGTCGAGACGCAACGACAACAACGCCGGGTAGTACGCCGCCGGCCCCGCCGAGTCGCCATGCGAACGCATCAGGGCCACGGCCTTCAACAGCACGTCTTCGGCGTTTGCAGGGTCGCCGGCGAGGGTGTGCCGCGCCATTTGGTCGACGATGACGATGTCTTTGTCTTCGACGTATTGCTGCCGCAACGCCGACGCCAAACTTTGGTGGGCCTTCTGCACTTCAGCGGCGTAGCTCAGCCCGAGAATGACCTCGCGCACCGTGGCGCAGGTGAAGCCGTAGGCCTCGTCGTCGTCGGTCTTGTCTTTCAAGAACCGAGCGTCACGAGCGTCTTGCAGAGCGCCGTCGACTTCTTGGCCCAAACCCGCGCCCCACAACACGACGTCGAGGTTGAACGTTTGCCCACTCACCGCCGCGATGAGCAGCAGCTTGCGGGCGTTCATGTCGAGGGCGCGAAAGCGACTGGTGATGAGAAAGTTCACGCTCTGGGGCAGCTTGGCAGCGGCGAACCCTTCGTCGGCCATGAACGTGCCCTGCACAGGCGCGATGAGGTGTTTCTCGACGAGGTACCCCATGAGCTCGACGGCAAAGGCGGGGTTGCCACGGGTGGTCTCCAAGATGCGAGGCGCCCCTGTCCGCGGCACACCGCCGTGGCCAAACCGCTCCCGCAGCAACTGCAACACGCTGTCGTCGTCGAGCGGTGCCAACACCTGGTGCTTGGCTTGCGGCAACCGGGCTTCGCCTTTGCCCGCAGTCACCACGGCGACCTGAGCGCGGCCCATGACGTCGACCAAGCGGCCCAACACCTTTTGCGAAATGCGGTCGGCGAGGTCTAGGTCGTCGACGACGATGAGCAGTCGGTCTTCTCCGGCTGCCGCCTTGAGCAGGTGCGCCAGTGCCAAATGGTCGAGGTCGTCGTCGCCAATGAGCCCGTGGTCGGCCTCACCCAACAATACGTGCTTCACGCGACGCAACCACAGTGCATCAAGTTCAACGTGGTCGAGCACGTCTGGGGAGTCCACCTCGTGCGGCGCCTTCTGCGTGCGATGCGCCACCACGGAGCGCAACAGCTGCCGCACCACGTCGAGGTGGGCCGACTCGCCGTAAGCGTTGCCTTGGGCCGACGCCACCACCCATCCGGCGTCCTTGCCCTGTTGCCGTGTCCACGCCAGCAGTTGGCTTTTGCCGATGCCGCGGTCTCCGACGAACGACACGGCCCGCACCGCGTCGTCACCGGCGGCCAACATCGACGTCACCAACGCCTGTTCGCTGTCGCGTCCGAAGAGGAGGACCTCCTTGCGCAACATCGGCGACGGCGCAGGCTCGGCGCCGAAAATCTCGTCAAGGTCGACGTCACGCGGCGGGCTCGACGGCGTCGACGTCGGCGTCCCAGGATTGACGGCCGTGGTTGGCGGCGGTTGAAACCCAGCGCCGGTGTGCGGTGGAGGCTGAAATCCCACGCCGGTGTGCGGAGGCGGCTGAAACCCCATCGCCGGCGTCGGCACCGCTGCGGGCGGCACCGGCGTGGCCGATGGGGTCGCCGTTCCGTCGAGGTTGGTGCCGCATTCTGCGCAGAACTTGGTGCCTTCTTTGTTGCGATGCCCGCAAGCGCCACAACGGTTTTTGTCGAGGTCAATGCCCTGAATGACCGTCGGCACGGGGTCGAGCTTGTCGGCGCGCTTGCGCACTTCTTCACCGACGTGCTCCTCGACAAACTTGGCGACACCGTCGGCAGGCGCGTTGTGGGTCTCAAGCCAGCCGCTCAGCGCTGTGGCCGCTTCTTTGCAGCGGCTGTAGCGGTCGTCGGGCTTGTCCATGAGCATCTTGAGGACAATCTCCTCAAGGTCGGCCGGAAAGCCCGGAATGAACGACGACGGCTTGGGCACGTTGTGCGTCAGAATGTTGCGAAAAATCTCGACGGGAGACGCCCCCGGAAACAGCCGTCGCCCCGTCGCCATCTCCCACAACACCACGCCCAAGGCGAATTGGTCGGAGCGGTGGTCGAAAGGCTCGCCGCGAATCTGCTCCGGCGCCATGTACTGCAGCTTGCCTTTGACCTCGCCAGCGCTCGTCCTCGACGCCGACGCCGCACTTTTGGCGATGCCGAAGTCGAGCACCTTCACCACGCCGTCGAGGCGCACCATGATGTTCTGCGGGGTGACGTCGCGGTGAATGATGTTCAGCGGGGTGCCGGCCGCGTCGGTGGCGTGGTGGGCGTGGTCGAGGCCGAGGGCGGTGTCGCGCACCAACCGCACCGAGACGTGCCACGGCACGCCCACCTCGTGTTCGCGCGCGGCGCGGGCCAAGTCGGCAAACGACTCGCCCTTGATGTACTCCATGGCGAGAAAGTACACGCCCTCCCACTCGCCGAGTTCATAGATGCCGACGATGTTGGGATGGTTGAGGTTGGCCGCGATGCGCGCCTCGTCGAGAAACTGCCCGACGAGCTCTTTGTCTTTGGCGAGGTCTGGCAGCAGGCTTTTGAGAATCGCCAACCGGTCAAACCCCGCCACCCCTTTTTGCCGCGCCAAGAAGATTTCGCCCATGCCGCCCATGGCGAGCCGACGAATCACTTCATATTTGTCAAAGACCTGCAGCGGCTCGAAAGACAACGGAACATCCCCAACATGAAGCCGCCCAGACAGCGGCTTTCCGCGGGTGCACATCGCACCTCACATTGCCTTTGGATAGGCCGCATACGTCAAACGAGCAACATCCGCACGTCGACGAGCAAAAGAGGAACACCTCACTGTCTCTCCTCGACGACCTGTTCGGCGATGGCCCCGGCACCGCTTGCATTTTGGGCCAGGCCTTGTTTCGACAACGAACACGATTCGAACCTCCGCCCGCCGGCTGGCTCCCTGTCGTCCCCACGATGGGACGCGCTCTACCGCTCGATGGCGTCGAGGTCGGCAATGACGGCCTCGAAGAAGCGTTGTTGCGCGGCTTCGTCGTCGTCGCTCCAATCGTCTTTGCCGCGCTTGCGGGTGAAGACGTGCTCGTCGGTGCGCATGACGGTGACGGGCACATCGCCGCCGTTGACGCCCGCGCTGATGAAGCTCGAGCTGATGGGATTCACCGCGCCGTCTTCGTCGGCCTGCCAAATGCTGATGTCGTCGGTGTTCACCGTGATGCCCTCCTGCAGGAGGTGGTCTTCGACTTTCTCGCTGAGGTCGAGCAGCTGGGTGAACACCTGCCAAGGACGGTTGCGGTAGACGTACTTCACCTCCTCGTCGTTGGGCGAGCCCGGGAAGTTGTGCAGGATGGGCCCGACCCAATCGGCTTGGTACAGCAACTCATTTGCGGGGCGCACGAACGACGACGTCATCCACACGTGGTCAAACTCCACGTCGTCGAGCAGGCCATCTGCGTTTTGGTTGAGAAACAGCGCGCCCCCCGTCGACACGGTGACGACGTTGATGTGGCGAAACCCCAGCTCGTGCAGGGCGAGCACCTCGTCAAGCGGCCCCTGCCCCCACTCCTCATAGGTCGAATCGCGAAAGACGTCGGTGTTGCGGCCGTGGCCGCCCAGCAGCGCGTTCGAAAACAAATACCCCTCTTGCTCGACGCGCTCTTGCAGGTCGAGGAGGTTGTAGGTCGCGCCGCCAAAGCCGTGGTAGCTGACGACGACAGGGGTGTCTTTTTCGTCTTCGGTGGGCTCCGACAAACGGTCGCTCACGTACCAGTTCACGTCGCGCAGGCTGGCGTCGACGGTGTTGGGCGAGTCCATCCAATCGTCTTCGTATTCGATGGGCGTCGACAAACAGCCGGCGCTCATGACGACGACCAAGGCGGCAGAAAAGAGAGATGTGGTGCGCATGGTGTGTCCCCCATTTGCGATGCCCGACGCAAAAGGCCCCGCCGAGGCGGGGCCGATTGACGTCGTCACGAAAGACTATTCGGTCTCGATGTTGAGGCCCCAAGACACGAGCTTGCCGATGTCTTGGCCGGCCATGTCGACGATCTTCAGCTTCCAATCGCCGTTGACGTCGAGACCTTGCAGGTCGGCGAGGTCGTCGTAGGCACGCAGGTCGCCGCCTGAGGCGGTGGAGTACGTGCCGGCGATGTCGTCGCGGCTGCCGCCACCACGCTTGTGCAACGTGACGTTGGTGCCGTCGGGGGCTTCGAGCACCACGTTCAAGTCGCCGACGTAGGTGTGCTTGAGGTCGATGTCGATGCTGATGTCTTTCACCTTGCCATCGCGGGTCACGCTGATGGTGTCGGTGGCGCCGGCGGGGTCGTTGTCGGGGATGGCCATGCTCGGCGTCGACGCCATGACGATGGGGCCCGTGGTTTGGCCGCCGCCGCCGGTGTTGCCACCGGTGCCGGTGACGTCGAGGGTGCCCATGAACTTGTCGAGTTCGACCCGACGCGACACCGACGACAACGTGTTGGTGTTGACGAAGTCTTGCAGGTCTTTCCACAAGGCGGGGCCGGCGTTTTTGTGCGCGGCCATCTCGACGAGCCACGCAGCTTCAGAGCCAGCGATCATCGGACGGCTGCCCGAGAGAATGCGTGCGCTGTTGTCTTTGAGCAGCTGTTGCAGGTCGGCCTCGGAGGCATCGGCAGGCAGTTTGTCGAGGCTGCGCTTGGGGCTGGGCAAGCGGTCGAGCATGTCGGCCACGGCAGCTGGGTCGGGACGGGTGACCGTGCCACCGCCGCCGGTGTTGCCGCCGCCGCCGTTGTCGCCGGTTTTCAGCAGCTGCACGTCGGCTTCCCAGTCGGCCTTGTTGTCGTACACGAAGCGCTTGCCCTCGTGCACGATGGTGTAGGTCTTCTGGCGGTCTTTGGCCTTGAGCCCGAGGTAGATGAGGTCGTTGAGGTCGGTCATGGCGCCGATGGAGGCGTCGAGGCCATTGCCGAGCTCGAGCACACCGCGGTCGTACATGGAGCGGTTCACCAACCAGTTGTTGCCCTCGCGGGTCAGCGGGGTGACGCGCGGCCGGTCACGCCAGTAGAAGTCGACGGCGGCGCGCTTTTCGCACACGGCGATGACGTTGCCCGACTCGTCGAGTTCGCGGAGGATGGTGCCGGCCTTGCCGGTGCCGAAGGTGGCGTCGACGAGGATGTCGGTCTTTTCGAAACGGCCGTCGGCCGAGCGGGTGACGTCGAGGCGGATGTTGTGCACCTCGCCGTTCCACACTTGCATGCCGGTGTCGGAGTCGGTGGCCATCTTGTCGCCGGTCTTGATGGCGTCTTCGAGCATTTGCAGCTTGCTCTTGACGTCGTCACCGGCCTTCATTTCGCGGCCGAGCTCCATGCCCGTCATCTTGCCGAGGTTCTTGGGCGTCTGCTCTTCAGCGACGTATTTGCCGTTCTCCTCGACGAATTTGGTGGGCACCTCGGAGATTTCTTTGGTTTGCGGGTCGAGGTAGTAGCGGGTGAGCTCACGGCTGTTGACGTCTTTGAGGTTCGAGCCGATGAGGATTTTCTCGGTGCCGGGGTTCGCCGGATCGTAGGTGAAGGCCACCTTGTCTTCGACGGGTTGGCCACGGCTGTTGAAGGTGTAGCCGTCGGTGGTGCCCGAGATTTTGCGCTTGCTGGCGTCGATGAAGTTGATGTCGCCTTGCTCGACACGCAGCAGGTCGGGGTTGTCGCTGAACGACATGCCGTCGGTGCCGATTTCTTTTTTGCCAAAGGCTTGTTGGATGCCGGCGTTTTGGTCGGAGTTGCCCGACTCGGAGATCGACGACAGACGCACTTGGAAGTTCATCTTGCCGCGGCTGGTGCTGAGGCCCATGGTCGTCGGACGGTCGTCGTTGCGGCTGCCGGCGAATTCGGTGGTGCCGAGCTGGCGCATGCCGCGGGAGCCGGCGACGTAGTAGCTGGCACCCATGTTGAGCAACGCGGCCAGCGCTTCGAGCTGGTCGGCGCGGCTGAACTCGGTGGTGGAGTCGGAGTCGGAGCGGTACTCGCTGACGCCGGCGGAGCCTTTCATGTCGGCGAGGATGGTCTCCATGGTGGCTTTGATGTCGCAGTGGCCCCACCAGCCGGTGTCGATGTGCTTGTTGTCGATCATCCGGTTTTGGTTCCAGTTGAACCGGAAGTCGTCGAGCGGACGCTCTTGCTCTTTGGGGCGGCGGAAGACGACGTCTTGGAAGTTGTCGACCTTGGTCGACTCCAACTTGGCGACGGTGGCGTCGTCGAGCTTGGCCATGCTGCCTTCGACGAAGTAGTTGTCGCCTTCGCGGAAGACGTTTTTGCCAGCGTGAGGCCCGCCGTCGTTGTCGGGCACCTTGAGCATTTCGTATTGCACGTTGTTGGTGTTGGCAGACCCTTTGGTCATCGACACCGGACGGCGCGTCTCTTGGTGGATGGGCATCAGCTCGAGGCTGTTCGACGCGTCGTTCTCGTCGACGGAGCCGTTCGGCACGTACTTGCGCGTGAACACGAAGTCGAGCTGGTTTTGGATGGAGTCGCGCTTGGGGTCGCCCTCTGGCAACGAGGCCAACATCTTTTCGAAGACGTGGGTGAAGGCTGCGTCGTGGCCGTACGACCAGTAGGTGCCGGTGTCGGCTTTGTCGAACGCGATGGAACGGCCGCTGTAGGCGTCGGTGGCGGCGGCGTTCACGGCTTTGCGGGCGGCTTTGGCGTCGTCGCCGCGCAGGCCGGTTTTGGAGATGAGGGCGGAGACCTCGTCGAACAGCTGCTCGGTGCGGCGGCCGACGATGTTGTTGTAGGCGAAGTCGCTGCGGTCGCCTTCGGGCAAAGACGCTTTCAGCGCTGCCTTCGTCGGCATGATGAAGTCTTTGTTGTCGGTGACGAGCTTGTCGAGCAGCGCTTTGAAGTCGGCCGGCGTTTTGACGGCGTCGAGGTCGGCCTGGGGCACGTCGATGATGGACGCTTTGGCGCCAGGATCCTGGATGTCACGACGGGTGAGCTTGAAGTCGGGCAGGCGCATGCCGCCGGCTTCGTGCGACATCTGAATGTCGTGTGACGCGGTGGAGGCGACCTTGGTGTCGTCTTGTTTGATCTCTTGGCCGCGAAGGCGGGAGACGGGGATGTTGGGGCGATTTCCACCGATGCGAGACATGAGAGCTCCTGCGTCCAAAAAGCGTTGGCCACGATTGTGAGGGCCATGTTTTGAGGCGTCCCCCCCTGTTGCTCGGGGCGTGCCTCCGCTGGATCCCATCCAGCTGAAGAAGAGGTCTAACCCGTTGCTGGAGCGGCCGCAAAGCCTCTGCACAACACCAGATTCGCCCTCTTTTGCGTTTGCGAGGTCAATTTGGCCGGATCCTGGCGTCTTTCTCTGTCTTTTCGCCCCCAGCCCGGCAGCAGCGGCCACCGTCGGCGATGCACTTTGCAGAAGACACAAGCAGAATCAAGGTGTTAGACAACGTCTATGGTGCGTTCAGCCCTCCCCATCGATGACGTCTTGCCCGAGGTCGGCCGTGCCCTGCAGGCCCGGGGCCGGTGCGTTCTGCAGGCAGAACCGGGTGCCGGCAAGACCACCCAGGTGCCGGGGTACGTCCTGGATGAACTGAACCCCGACGGTCTGGTGGTGGTGCTCGAACCCCGGCGGGTGGCGGCATTGGCGTCTGCGCGGCGCGTGGCCGACGAGCGAGGTGTGCGGCTGGGCGGTGAAGTGGGCGTGCGCATCCGCCACCACCGCCAAGAAAGCAAAGACACCCGGCTGCTGTTTGTCACCGAAGGCATCCTCACCCGATGGCTGCTGGACGACCCGTTCTTAGAAGGCGTCGGCTGCGTCGTTCTCGACGAGTTTCACGAGCGCAACCTGCACGCCGACCTGGGCCTCGCCTTCTTGAAAGAACTGCTGGAGTTGCGCGACGACCTCCTCGTCGTCGTCATGAGCGCCACCCTCGACACCGACAAGGTGTCGGCGTACCTCCACGACGCACCGGTGGTGCACAGCAAAGGGCGCAGCCACCCGCTCGTCGTCGCCCACCAAACGCTGCCGCGCGACGCCCGCCTCGCCGACGAAGCCGTCAAGGGTGTGCGTCAGCTGATGACGGCCGATGACGACGACGGCGGCGACGTGTTGGTGTTCTTGCCCGGCGCACGCGACATTCAAAGCGCCGTCCAACAGTGCCAGAAACGCCCTCTCCCCGACGACGCTGAGGCTGTCGCGTTGTACGGCGCGCTCCCCGAAAAAGAGCAAGACAGGGTGTTGCGAGCGCGCCCACGTGGCGAACGTCGTCGACGAGCCATCTTCGCCACCAACATCGCCGAGACGTCGTTGACGTTGGACGGCGTCACCAGCGTCGTCGACAGCGGCTATGAAAAACGGCTGGAGCTCGACGCGGGGCGCGGCCTCAACGCCCTGGTGCAAAAGCGCATCAGCCGCGCGTCGGCCGACCAACGTGCTGGACGCGCCGGGCGGCAAGCGCCTGGACGTTGTCTGCGGCTGTGGGGCAAAGCCGAGCACGCCCAGCTGCACGCGCACATTCAGCCGGAGTTGTTGCGCACCGACGTTGTCCCTGTCGCTCTGTGGTGTTTGGGGTTCGCCGCGCGGCCACCGTCGGAGTTGGACCTTCTCGACGCCATCCCCGACGCCAACCTGCAAACGGCGCTGCAGACGTTGCATGCGCTCGACCTCGTCGACGATCACCACCAACTCACCTCGGCGGGCAAAGCGGTGGTGCGGCTGCCGGTGCATCCCCGCGTCGGGTGCTGCTTGTTGGGCGCCAAGGGCACACGCGTCGAAGACGACATGCTCGACGCGGCCGCCTTGCTCGAAGAAGAAGACCCCTTGCCCTCGTCGTCGTCGAGCACCAAGGCCGTCGACTGCGACCTGACGGTGCGGCTCGATCTGCTGCACCACCAGCCGGGCCAGCTGAAGCGCCGTGTCGTCGAGCGCCTGAAAAAGAACCGGCGGCAGCTGGCATCGCTGACGGCATCGGCGCCGACGGCCAGCGACGTGTACGGCGACGCTTGGACAGAAGCGGTCGACATGGCCGTTCATCCGCTGGCGACTGCGTTGTTGGCGGGGTTCTCTGACCGCGTGTGTCGTCGACGACAGCCGGATGCGCCTGAAGCACAGATGGCCACCGGCCAAGGCGTCGTCATCGACGAGCGGCGGTCGCAGGTGCGGGGCGGGACGTTGTTCTTGGCGTTGTCGGTCAGGGGCGGCGGCAAAAACGCCCGGGTCGACATGGCCTCTCTCATTGACGAAGACGACCTTCGACGGGCTCTGCCGGATGCCTTTCACGTGCGCGACGAAGGCGTCTATGACGACGACAAGCGGCAGGTGTTCGGCGTCAAGCGCACCTGGTTTCACGGATTGTTGTTCGACGAGCGCAGCGGCGGACGGGTCAGCGATGACGACGCCGCGCGGCTGTTGCTCGAGAAACTGCGCGACAAGCCTGCCCACGGCCTCACCCGTGACGACGACGTCGAACGCTGTGCCGCCCGACTGCGATTTGCCGCCGACCATCTTGGTGGCGACGTCGAGCGCTGGAGGTGGCCGGCCTCCGATGACGACTGGGTCGACCTCGTCGAACCCTCGCTGTGGGGCCTGCGGTCGATGGCAGAGGTGAAGAAAGTCGACCTCGATGCCCTGTTGCTGCAGCGGCTCGACTACAACGACCAGCGTCTCCTCGACGACAAAGTGCCGGATCGCGTGCAGGTGCCATCTGGCAGTCGTCTTCGCGTCGACTACCGCTGTGCGTACGGCGCAGAAGGCAGCCCGGTGCTCGAGGTGCGGCTGCAAGAGATGTTTGGCTGCACGGCGACGCCGACGGTGGCGGGCGTGCCGCTGCGGCTGCATTTGTTGGCGCCGAACCAGCGGCCGGCGGCCATCACCCAAGACCTCGCCGGCTTTTGGCAGGGGAGCTACGCCGAGGTGCGCAAAGAACTCCGACGTCGATACCCCAAACACAGCTGGCCTGAAGATGCGTCGACGGCGGCCCCTGAACGACGCCCCCAGCGTCGACGACGATGACGGCCGCGTCTACTTCGAGACGTTCAAGACGAACTTGGCTTTGCCAGGCGCCCCGGCCTCGACGTCGCGGTCGACGTAGCGCAAGCCCACCTCAGGCAGGGTCTGTTTCGACAAACAGCGGGTGACGTAGGGCGAGACGAATCCCGACGGCGTCACCTCGGTGACGACGACGTCGGCCCCCTGCAGTCTGACCCGCACCTCGACGTCGACGGTGTTGGCAGCAGCCGGGTCGAGCCGGATGGACTCCACCACGCACGGGCGCACCCACTCTGTCACCTGCGCCGCTGCCGTCTGTTGCGCAGCGTCCGGCAGCGTGACGTCGGCGAGCGTTGGCGTCTGCTCGACTTGCCCGCCGGTCGCGCCGTCGTCGCGGGTGACGTAGGCGGCGACGCCGACCACGACGACAAACGCAGCGACACTCGCGCAGATGGCGACGAGCAACGGCCACATCGGCCGGTGTTCTTTGCGCTGCTTCTTGTGCTCGACCAATGGCATCGACGTCAGCTCCAGTGCAGCACGCCGATGACCTGCTCGCCATCGTCGAAGGTGTAGGTCTCGTCGACGAAGGCGACGTCTGCGCCTTGCTGCTGCAGGGCGTCGAGAAACACAGCCCGCGCATAGCGCTGTGGGTCGACGACGAGCACCGCTGCCCCGGCGTCGTGGGCGCGCTTGACGCAGCGGGCCACAGCTTGTGCCAGCTCTGGCTCGTACAACACGTCGGCGACGACGACGAGGTCACAATCGGGCACCGCCGCGTCGGCAAACACGTCGAACAGTTGGGTGGTGACGTCGACGCCTTGCGCTTGCGCGGCCCCATCGACGAGGTCGAGCACGTGCGGGTCGACGTCGAGGGCGACCACCTCAGCGTCGAGATGCGCTGCCACCAACGCGCACAGCCCATTGCCGGTGCCGACGTCGACGACGCGTTGGCCGGCCCGCAGATGGGTGGTGATCCAACGGCTGGCGACTTCGGAGGAGTGCCACAGAACCGCTCCATAGGGAGCGGGCGTGTCGTGGGCGATGGCGTCGTCGAGAAGCGCATCGACGTCTTCGTACTCGAGCACCCAACAAGGCAGGTTGTCGACGTGGCGCACGCGCACGTGGCGGCCGCCGATGAGGCGGGGTGTGGTCACGCTGTTTCCTGCTCCGTCAGCCAGGCGCGCCATTTGACGAGGGCGGCCTCACGCTCTTGGCGGGGCGCATCGGCGCGGTAGCCGAAGAATTTGCCGGTGCTGCGGTTCAACTCGGTTTGGGCACTGGCACGGATGGCCGCGTCTTTGTGCGCCAAGCCCTCGACGAGCCATGCCACACGGGGGCGGTTCTCATTGTCGGCCAGCCATGCGCGCCACCGACGTGACGACGAGCCGAAGTCTTGCTTGGTGATCTCCACCAGAGCCCGACGGGCTTCTTCTGAGATTTCTTTGGGGCGGGTGCCGAGCAAGTCGGTGAGCAACGACAATGCTTTGATGTCTTTCAACTCCGCCACGGCGACAATGGCGCGTTTGCGCTGCACCTCATCGCCCTTTGTGCAGTGCTTGCGCAACTCCGCCATGACGCGTTCGAAGACGGGGAGGTCGTCGTAGTGCTGCAACACGTCGATGGCGAGCAAGGCGATGCGCCACTCGGGGTCGAACACCCGCTCCGCCAGCCGTGGCAAGGCGGCGATGACGTGCAACTCCGACAGCGCCCAGATGGCGGTGTAGCGGTGAAGCCGATCGTCGTCCGACATCTTGGCCATCAAGATGGGAGCGGCGCGATCGGCGCCCAGTCGTTTGAGGCAGGCGAGCGCGTCTGAGAACTCCGACACATCCGGCCGCGCGTCGAGTTGGCCAAACGGATGGGCCCGCACCACACCAGGGAAATACCGCGCCAATGCTGGCATGGCGTCGTCGCCCTCGCCCACCACGCGGCCGATGGCCGAGCGGCCCTTGTCGCCGGGCAGCTGCAGCTCCAGCAGCAACGCATCCATCTCCGGCGTCTCCGTCGACACCCAGTCTTTGTACGTCGCCAGCAACACGCTCTCGCGCGAGCGGGCCCCAGGGGTCAACGCCACCGCGGGCTTGGGGATGCTCGACGAGTACGCCTCCACGAGTTCTTCAACGTCGTCTTTCGGGGCCTCGCTGCCGTCGTCGTCGGCCAGCGCCTTCGCCGCAGCGGCCGCAGCCTTCGGAGGCAAAGCAAAGGGGTCGCTGGGGTCGTGCGGCACCGGCACTTCTTTGGGCGGCTCCAACGTGGGGCCGTCGTCGACGTCCGCTTGTGTGGCATCGTCGTCGTCAGACGCATCCGTCGTTGGTGCACTCTCCTCGTCGACGTCCTCGACCGCGTCGCCTTCGTCGTCTTCGTGGTCTTCGTCGCCAACGTCCGCGGTCGAAAGCAGCAGCGGCGCATGCATAGACGCGGTCGACGGCGCGGGCTCATCGAAACTCAGGCCGTCGAGGTCGAGGTCTTCTTCGTCTTCGATGCCCAGAACGCGGTCTGCATCGCCCTCGTCGCCCGCGTCGTCCTCATCGTTTTTTTCGTCGTCGTCGGCGGCGGCTGCAGCCGCCTCCACAGCCTCAGCATCGTCGCCGATGTCATCGGACGTCGACAGGGCCGCCAAATCAAGGGGCGCATCGCGCTCGACTTCTGCTGAAGCGGCCCCCTCTTGCAGCACGTCGTGCACGACGACGTCGTCCAGCACCACATCTTCTTCGTCGTCGACGCCGGGATCGGCGACGTCGTCGTCAACCTTGGGCTCGGCAATGTCGTCGTCGACGCCAGGGAGCTGAGGTTCTGGCTTCTTCTTGGGCAACGGCGGCGGACGGCTGCGCTTGCCCTTTTTCGCCTCGACGCCCTCTGCGACCACGGCAGGCTCGTCCGCCTCTGCTGCCGGCGACTCGTCGGTGTCTTTGTCGACGGCATCGTCTTCAACGACGTCGGCATCGGGAGCGATGTCGCTCGGTGCTGCGTCGACGGGGCCTTCGTCGATGGGGCCTTCGTCGATGGGGCCTTCGTCGATGGGGCCTTCGTCGACGGGGCCGGTCTCAACGGAGTCGGCTTGACCAGCGTCGGATGCGACAAGCTCAGCCTCTTGCGAAGGCGGAGGCGCGGCCGCGGCCACAACGTCGTCCCAGTCGTCAAAGTCGTCGAGGTCGACGTCGATGGATGGCATCGCCACATCCGACTTCGCCACCGGCGCCAGCACCTCGACGGGTTCGTCTGCAGGGGCCGGGGCTTTGCCACGCGAACGCAAAATGAGGTTGCGCAGGGCTTTGCCGAGACGTGGCACCACCATGTGCAATTCGGCCATGCCCGACGGTGGAATGGGGTCTGCGCCACGGTCGCCATACAACACGGCCGCCAGTCGGTCGCCGACGACGACGGGCATCAGCAACGCCGCGCGCGGACGTCGTCCGAAGACGTCGAGCAGTGGGTCGCCGTCTTTCAACGGCCCCAAAAACGGGCTCTGCATGTCGAACAACTGGTCGAGGGCATGCATGGCGTCGGCGTCGCCGTTGGCGCTGCCGACGATGCGCACCTGCTTCATGTCGGCGCGGGTGAGGGTCTCGTCGATGACGTCCCACCCCACGAACGACAGTTGCGGCGAGCGCTGCACGATGAACACGGCGGCACAGCTCAACTTGCGGTAGGCGAAGCGCAACAAGACGTCGATCATCTCGTCGCGGTGTTCGGCCAAGGCGAGTTCGGCGATGGCGTCGTCCACCGTCCACCGCACTCGCTTTTCGCGGCGGTCGTCTTCGTCGCGCTTGGCTTGGGCTTGTTCGTCGTCGAGGGCTTGCAGCAGCTCTTGACGACGCTGCTCACGGCTCATGTCGTCGTTCGACGTCAACAACGACGCCGCGCTCGACGCCGGCTGCAGGTCATCGTCGCCGTGTTGCTCGGCCAATGCGGCCCGCGGCGGCACGGCTTCCCAGCCGTCGGTGTCTTCGCTTTGCGGCGACTCCTCTGCAACTTCAAAGCTGGGGGTGTCGTCGTCGATGTCTTGCGCGTGTGGGGTCGAATCGTCTTCAGCTGCCGCGGCGTTGTGCGCGCCGTCCACCGCGTCAGCGGCCGGTGCAGGTGCGCTGGCAGCGTCGACCGGACCGTCAGCAGGTGGAGGACCACCGGTCTGCAACAACGCCGACTCCCGCACGTCGAGCGCATCGAGCAGAGAGACGGCGAGCACGTCGTCGTCGAGAGGCTCGGGGTCGTCAGGGTCTTCGCCGCTCATGCCCAGCCAGCCATCGATGCGAGGATCGAGCGGGAGCCCATAGGCACGAAACAGGCCGTACTCCAGCCGCGCCGACGTGGTGATGAACGGCCGCAAATACACGTTGAGGGTGAAGCCGATGGTGTCGAACAGGGCGAGGTCGGGCACCTCGCTGACGGCGACCGCGAGCGTCTTGCCCTTCAGGGCCAACGGCAGAATGCGGTGCTTCTCGGCCAATGGCTTCGGAAACAACGCCACCGCCGCCGCTTCTGCACGGTCGACGTGGCTGCGGTCGACCCACGGCAAGTTCGCGCTCGCCGACAACAGGGCCAACGCGGTGGGCTCGTCGAGGAGACCCATCTCCATCAGCACCAAGTCGATGCCGCCGCCCCCCATGACCTGTCGCTCTTGGGCTTCGTCCAACCGCTCTGGCGTCACGTTGCCAGCGGCTTGCACCAACTCAACGAACGACAGCCGCGACTTCATGGCACATCCCTGCGGTCGACGACGATGGTGTTGGCGGCGAGGTCACCTGCCCCGCGGGTGAGGGGATGCAGCAGCCATCCCCACAGCGCGCCCACCATGAACAGCAAACTGCCGACGACACTGGCGCAGGCTCGGACGCCGGCGTCTTTGACCGAAGCCCGCCCGCCATCCATGCGCAACAACCCCAGCCCGAGGGCCTTTTGGCCGATGGTGCCGCCCAGCTTGGGCACGACAACGACGTGGTGGGCGACGTGCGCGACGAGAGCGACGACGAGAAACGACATCCACGTCGACGGCGCCAGCGCGATGGCCTCGAAGAACCGCTCGATGCCCAGCCCCTGTGGCGTTGGTCCCTCGCCGCGCATGCCGTAGGCCACCATGCCGACGATCGCCGCGGGCACGACCGCCACGGCGCCGTCGATGAGCGACGACAGCGCCACCCGTCCTCGAGGAGGAGGCACGATCGATGCGGCCGTCACCCCACGCCGCACACGGGGTGCAACAGACGCCGACGGCGACGTCGAAGCAGGCGTCGGCGCGGGTGCCTCCGACACAGGAGCCGCTTTCGCTTGCACGGGCGTCGTCGGCGCTGGAGGCGTCGACGGTGCTGGAGGCGTTGACGGTGCTGGAGGCGTCGTTGGCATGGGGGTTGGCGCTGGCATCGACGCTGCCGCGCTGGGTTGTGGCGTCGGAGCCGAAGCTGCAGGTGCGGGCGCAGGCGGCGGGGTCAAGACAGCGGGCGATTGCGGCCGCAGAATCTGGGGACGCTCCATCACAGCAGGATCGCCCGGCAGCGCCTCACCACACACCACACAATGGCGGGCGCCAGACAGATTCTTCGTGTCGCATTGGGGGCACATCATGACGGGGTCCGCTCACTCCGAGGCCGCCGACATCGGCGACACAGGCCCCGTTGTTAGCACAACCTGGGTCGCTGCTGGGCGGCCAATTCTTCAGATGCGTCACAGTTTTGCTCAGTCGCCCCGTGGCGCCGTGACGTCGTCCGCAGCGGGTGACGTCGAAGCCGTCACATGGTGCCCAAGGCCGCCTGCAAAACGGCAAGTGCCGCGGGCCCGGCCGTTTCGGTGCGCATCACGTGCGCGCCCAGCCCCACCCCCTGCACGCCCTGCGCGGTGAGAGCGTCGATTTCGTCGGTGCTGAGCCCGCCTTCGGGGCCCACCACGACGACAGCGCCGTCGTTTTGCACCCGTGGGAGCGCGCCGTTCACGGCAGCGCTCATCGGTGCCGTTCCCACAACGCCAGCAAATGCCGGGGCCTCGTGGCCGGTCAGCTTTTGCAAGAGGCCTGCGAACGACATCGGACCCACCAACGCCGGCAATGTGCCCCGCCCGCTTTGGCGCGCAGCGTCGACGGCGACGCGCTCGAGCCGTGCCCGGTCTTTGGGTTTGAGCTCGTGGCGTCCTTGGGTGCGGTCGGCGAAGAACAGCCAGAAGGCAGCCGCCCCCAGCTCGGTGCCGCGACGCACCACTTCTTCCAACTTGGTCGATCGCGTCATGGCCTGGGCGATGATCAACGGCGGCAGCGGCGACGCAAAGGTGAAGGCTTCTGCCTGCAACACCCCGCCCTCTGTCGACGACCACGTGCCGCGCACGCCCTGGCCGGCGCCATCGAGCACCTCGACGGCGTCGCCGTCGCGCAGGCGCAACACCTTGGCAAAGTAGTGCCGGACGTCGTCGTCCACCGCCAATGGCGCGGTGACGTCGAGGGCGCCGACATCCAATGAGGGCATGATGGCCCGACGCATGGGGCGTCTCCTCAGCCGGCCGCCGCCGTGGGGGCATCGAGGCCGTTCATGATCACCTCATCGGCACGTCGCAGGCGTCGACTGATCTCCCGGGCGATGTTCATGACCAACAGCGTGTAGCTCTTGGGGTCGGCCTGGTAGCTGCTGCGCACGGCGCCGTACGACCAGCGCCACAGCACTGCGTCTTCTTCGGCGCGGACGGTGCCGGCGCGCGGCTGCATGTCGATGAAGCTCATCTCGCCGAAGAACTCGCCCCGCTGCAACACAGCCAAGCGTTTCTCGATGCCTTCGCGGGTGCGAAACACGCCGAACGACCCCTCGACGACGACGAAGATGTCTTGCCCCAAGTCGCCTTCGCTGAACACTGCCTTGCCTTTGGCCACTTCAATGGTGTCGGCCAAGTCGGCAAAGAGTTCGAGGCCACCGCGGCTCAAGCCGCCAAACAAGGCCCACTCAGCGAGGACTTTCGGATCGGGTTTTTGCATCGCGCCCTCCTGGCGTGGCGGTGCTCGTCGCGGAGCGACGGATGAAGTCTGCGGTCTATCCCACAGGCTCGGTCAACGACACTTCGACTTCAAATTTGCCCACATGAAAGCTGTCGCCGTGGTTCAACAACGCTTCTTTCACGACGCGTCCGTCGACGGTGACCCGCGGAAAGGGCCAGCGGCTGGTGCGCGTCAAATTGACCGTGGCGCCGGCGCGGCTGAGTTCGACGACTTGCGACGGCCCCGCCGGCAGCACGATGTCGCAGCTGGAACTCGTTCCCACCGTGGCGTGCGCGCCGTCGATGGTGAACACCCGGCTGTGGCCGTCGTCGGACGACATCTGGGCCCACCACGTCGTGGTCCCGTGGGTTGCTGCGTCTGGGGTCTCAGGGGCGGAAGCCTCGTCGATGCCCCCGGTGACCCCCATGGCCTTCAGACGCTCGCCGCCTGGCCCGTTGAGCACGTCGTGCATGGAGATGAATTGCGTGCGTTTGGTCTCGAGGGAGACTTCGTTGGCAAAGCTCTCGTCGAAATCGGCCGACGGCGTCGCCGGCTGCACAGTGTCGCCGCTGGTGTCGACTTGCACGACGAAGGTCTCGATGTGGATCTTGTCGCCCGGTCGCAAGGTGTGGATGACGACGCGCTCGGGCTCCTCTTCGCCTTGCGACACGTACACGCCGTTGGCCGCGCCGAGGTCGGCGATCTGCCAGCCATCGGCGACCTTCGACAGACGCGCGTGTCGTCGAGACACCGCCGCTGCGAAGAGTTGAACGTCGGCTTCTCGCTCGCGTCCGAAGATGACTTCGCTCTTGCTGAACTCAAGCGTTTGCTGCTTTTCGCCGTCTTTGAATACCAACACGCGTATCATGCCGCGCAGCCTACTGCGGCGAGCCCTTCGGGTGAAACCCCAGCCCCCCAAACCGTGGGTTGCGGTGTGGCACCGACGGAATACAAGGGCGCATGCACATTCTGATGTCTCCCGAATTTCGCCGCGAGTGCGCGCAGTACAAGCTCGCGTTTTGCTGCGAAGAGTGCACGTATTTCAGGCCGGAAGCGGGTGCCGACGAAGAGCTGTGTGCCATTCACTACCCAGCACGCGTGCACATGCGGTCGGTCATCGAGCGGCTCGACGATGGAGAACAGGTGATGTTCTGCAAGATGTTCGAGAGCGTCGAGCGACCGTAGCATTCGTCGCAACTCGACTCGCGAAGCGAGCTTTCGAGTCTAGGCGCTGGCGGGCAGCAGGTGGCGCGGTGTGTCGTTGGCAACGGCGTTGGCGACAAGCGCGCGCTTGAGGGTTTGCACGAAGCCGATGCCGTCGACGTTTGGCGCCCACCATCGCAGGCGGGCGATCAGTCGCACGGCGAGGCGGTTGAACTCGGTGCCCTGCAACGTCCGGACGTCGGTGTGGCAAAGGCCCGCGAGGAAGGGCCGGGTGCACGTCCAAGATGCCAGCTGTCGGGCTCGGTCCGGCCCCTTTTGGCCGTGGCGAAAGATGAAGCGGACGCCTGTGGTGTAGTGCAACTCGCGACGACGGAAGACGGTGCGGTAGAGGTCTTCTTTGTTGCGAAAGTGAAGGTAGAGAGCGCCTTTGGCGACGCGGGCTCGACGACAGATGAGGCGGGTGGTGGTGTCGTTGAAGCCGAGCGTGGAGAAAAGGTGGGTGGCGACGTGAAGGATGCGCTCGCGGGTGGCAGCGCGCTTTTCGGCAGGGGTTTGCTTTTTGGTGAGGTGCATTCGACTCCTTTTTGCTGGGGTGGGAGAAGGTAGGGACAGGGCGCACACTGCGCAAGTGTTTAGTCGTGTTTTTGGTCGGGGCTTGGGCGCCCATTCTCACTTCCACAAACGCCAAACCCAACATGGGCGCCCAATCTCACTTCCACAAACGCCAAACCCGAAATGGGCGCCCACCGACGCCCCAAAATGAAAAAGGCGCACCCAAGGTGCGCCTCATTCCTCAACAGAAGTGCAACTCACTTCTCGTCGACAACCTTGAACAACTCGGCAGCCGACTTCGTCGTGCCGTGGTTGTTGAGGGCGTTTTTGCGCTTGCGGCCAGCCGCTTTCACTTTGTTGGCCCGGATGGTCTTCGTTTGGCGGGTCTTCGAAACCATGATGTCACCTATTTCAAGTTCCCCAGGTGGGGGTCCCTTCAGCTGGGGAAGTCGAGTTCACAAGACCGTGTGCAACCAGCCCATCTCACGGTCTCTTCGCAAAGGCACCATCAGGGTGCAGAACAAAGCGTCTCACTGAAGCATCAGAGATGGGGCCTGATCCCAGTGGAGCCGGAGACCTAGCAGAGCCATCTGCCCCCCACAAGCGCCTTTCCCATCTTCTTCACCCTGTCGTCAGCTGGAGTGCCGCTGGCGCTGCACCTCGTAGAGCAAGGCCACCAGCGCGTCTGCGGCATTCAAGCTCACATCTTCGGCGGGCATGGGGATGGCGACCACGTGATCACACGTTTCCTGCACCAGGCGGCCGAGACCGCTGTCTTCGCCGCCGATCACCACCACCGACGGTCCGGTGAAGTCCACCTGCCAAGGATGCTCCTGCCCTGCCCCGTCGCCCCCGGTCACCCACAGGCCCGCCTTTTGGCACCCCTGCAGCGCGCGGGTGAGGTTGTCGACGACGACCACTGGCAAGCGCGCCAAGCACCCGGCCGCTGTTTTCTCCGCCGACGCCGTCACCTTGGCGCTGCGCCGCGAAGGGATGACGATGGCATCCGCGCCCATGGCATACGCCGCCCGCGCCGCGGCGCCGAGGTTGCGCGGATCTTCGACACCGTCGAGCACCACGATCAACGTCGGCTTCTCGGCCAACACATCCTCCAGCTCGGCGTACGGGAAGGCCTTGGCCTCCAACAGCAGCCCCTGATGCACCAACTCGGGAGGCACGCGTGCGTCCAACTTCGCCTTCGGCAGCATCGACACGTCGACGCCAGCCTCGCCAGCGAGGTCAAAGATGCCCTCCAGCTTTTTGGCGCCGTCTTGCACCCACAGCTTTTTCGCCCGCTGGGGCTGATGCCGCAGCACGGCTTCGACGGCGTGGCGTCCGACGACCCAACCGTCTTTGAGGCGCTCTGCACGCTTGTCGACCCGCGGTGCCTCACGACGTGGACCCCGCTCGCCATCGGCTTTGCCTGCAGGTTTGCCAACGGCTTTGCCAGCCGATGGTCCGCCAGCGCGAGCAGCTTTCGCCGCCATTTTCGCGTGGTGTTTTTTGCCTTTGGGCGTCTTTTGCCCCTGAATGCGTTTGTGGCTCATGCGTCTGCTTTCTCGTCGTCACTCACGTCGGATGCGGTGCCTGCTTTGGCTGCGGCGATGGCCTCGACGATCGCACGCGCAGCCTCCGCAGGGTCGGGCGCAGTGCGAATCGGACGCCCCACCACCAGCAAGTTGGCGCCGGCTGCAATGGCCTCGTCGGGCGTCGCGATCCGGCTCTGGTCGCCGGCGGCGGTGCCTGCCGGCCGAATGCCAGGCGTGACGATGAAGAAGTCGTCGCCCTGCTCGGCGCGCACCTGGGCCGCCTCCTCGGGCGAGCACACGCACCCGTCGACGCCGCTGTCATGGGCCAACGTCACCAACCGCTTCACCTCGTCGTCGGGGTTGTTCGACAGGCCGATGGTCGGCAGCTCGTTCGCCGCGTGGTGGGTGAGAATCGACACCGCCAACAGCTGCAGCTTTTTGCCGCCCACATGGCCTTCGTCGGCAGCAGCCTTCGCCGCTTCCATCATGCGTTTGCCACCGAGCGCGTGCAGCGTCAGGTAGTCGACGCCGAGCGACTGCGCCGCCGTCACGGCACTCGCCACGGTGTTGGGGATGTCGTGCAGCTTCAAATCCAAGAACACTTCGACGTCGAGCGACTTGATGCGCTCCACGGCTTTTGGGCCATACGTCGTGAACATTTGCAGGCCCACTTTGTAGACGCCCACGACGTCACGGGTGCGACGCACGAGGTCTTCGGCCACGTCGAGGCGGGGCGTATCCAGGGCCAGAGCGAGGTGTTCTTTGCCGTCCACGGCGACTCCTTGGTGAGAGCACCTGCCCTATGCAGCGACGGCGTCCGTCTGTCTATGCAGGCCGCCGTTCGACCACGAAAAAGCCCCCGCAAGGCAGGGGCTTTTGGGTGCGCTCGTCGACACGCCCGGCGTTAGAGCGCATCCCAAAACCCTCGTTTGACGACGATGTGACGACGTGGGTGAGGTCGAGCAACAGGCATACGCGACCATTTGCAGGAGGGCGCCGAACAGCAGACGGCTGCGTCGTCACCCATTGCAAATGGTCGTTAAAGGCTGGAGCACGCAGGACGCGCAAAGCGCGTCGCGCTCCAGACTAGGCGTCTTTTTTCGCCGCCAGCTCGTCTTTGAGGGCTTTCAAGGCGTCGTTGCCGGGCTCGAACATCATGGCCGACTGCACGTTGCGGTACGCCGACGCCCAGTTTTGCTTTTGCATGTCGAGCTGCGCTTGGGCGTAGAGCTTTTTGCCCTGCGGCGTCTTGGCCACCTCTTTGGCTTCGCGCTCTTCTTGTTTTTGCTGCTGCTCCGACGCTTCGTTGTAGCGCAGCTTCTCGTTGCGCTGTTCGCCGTTGATGTCTTGGGTGTAGCGCTTGCGCTTTTGGTCGTCGCGCAAGATGGAGTACGACTCCGTCACCCGTTTGTAGATCTTGTGCACCGCGCCGCGGAGCGCGTCGTCGCCGATGCCGTAGAACTTGTCGGGATGCAGCGCGCGCGCCAATCCGTAGTAGGCCTTTTGCACCTCCCCAGGCGTCGCCATCTGGGTGATGTTGAGGATTTGGTAGTAGTCCAGCCCATCGATGGTCTGCGACAGCTGCATGAGCTGGGGCCAATATTGGGGGTGGGTGTAGTCCATCAGGCCGGCCCTCCACTGGAGGCGAGTTCAGTGGCTTGGTTGCGGGCGGCAGCCGCTTCGATCTCGTCGTCGCTCATGCCGCCCGACAAGGTGATGGTCGTCGACGCTTGCTGCCCGGTCTCGGTGTCGCGTGCCGACACGTTGACGATGCCGTCGGTGTCGATCTCGAACGTGACCTCGACTTTGACCTCGCCGCGTTTGGCTTGGCGCAAGCCGCTGAACTCGAACTCGCCGAGCATCTGGCATTCTTCGGCCATGCGCGACTCGCCTTGGTAGACGCGAATGCGCACCTTCTCTTGGTTGTCAGAGGCGGTGACGAAGGTGCGGGTGCGGTCGATGGGGATCGCGGTGTTCTTGTCGATGATGGGTTCGGTGTAGCCACCTACGGTGCCGAGGCGCAGGGTCTGTGGCGTGACGTCGAGGAGGAACGTCGACGTGGTGGTGTCGAGCAGCGCATCCGCCTGAATGGCGGCGCCGAGGGCCACGACGAGGTCGGGGTCAACGTCGATGTTGGGCTCGCGCTGAAAGTAGTGGCGCACCGAGTTGCGGATGATGGGCAACCGCGTGGGGCCGCCCACCAAGATGACGCCGTCGACGTCGTTGGCGGTGAGACGGGCCGATTGCATGGCCTCATCGCAGACCTTGAAGGTGCGCTGCACCAAGTCCATGACCATCTGGTTGAACTGGGGACGGGTGAGGTCGACCTCGAGGTCGTAGGAGTATCCGTCGGCGCCGGTGTGCACCATGGGCACGTGCACGTGCACGCTGTCTTGCTCGCTGAGGTCGATCTTCGCGCGCTCGGCGGCCTCTTTCAGCTTGAGGATGGCGTTGCGGTCGCCGCTGATGTCCATCTGGTATTGCTGGTTGAACTGCTGCACCAGCCACTGCATGACACGGTCGTCGAAGTCGTCGCCGCCGAGGTAGGTGTCGCCCGCCGTCGCCAACACTTCGAAGACGTCTTCGCCAATCTGCAAGATCGACACGTCGAATGTGCCGCCCCCGAGGTCGTAGATGACCACCCGTTGGTGGATGTTCTGGCCGAAGCCATACGCCAGCGCCGCCGCCGTGGGCTCGTTGAGAATGCGGAGCACTTCGAGGCCGGCAATGCGCCCGGCGTTTTTCGTCTCTTGGCGCTGGGAGTCGTTGAAGAAGGCAGGGACGGTGATCACCGCCTTGGTGACGCTTTGCCCGACGTGGGCCTCGACGATGGCGCGCATCTCTTTGAGCACCATCGCGGAGATTTCGGGCAACGTGTAGATCTGGTCGCGCACCGCGATGCGCACCGAGTTGTTCGGCCCCTCGACGATGGCGTAGGGCATCACCGCCTGGGCCTTCTTGCATTCTTCAGAGAAGAAGAAGCGGCCGATGAGGCGCTTGGCGCTCGACACCGTGAAGTTCGGCGCGGTGATGATGTTCTTTTTGGCGTCGTTGCCGACGATGACCGAGCCGTCTTCGAGAAACGACACGCACGAGGCGTGAATGAGTTCGCCCCATTCGTTGGCGAGGACGGTGGGCTCTCCGTCTTCGACGATGGCCACGCAGCTGTTGCTGGTTCCGAGGTCGATTCCCATGGCGATTTGCTTCATCGGTCGTCCCTGTGGAGTCGATGGCGGGTCAAGTGCGACACCGACGCTCACGGGGCCGAGCATTCTGAGTTGTGGGCGCGCTTGTCAACTGTCAGGGCCCACAGAATCAAAGTGCATCCGTGGCCGCAGGCACAGCCGACGGGGAACCTCCACAGCGTCGCCGTGTCCCACCCCGAGGCAAAAGATCCCGTCGCCCTCAAGTGCAGATGCCGAGGCTCAGGTTTTGCCGGCAAAAGGCGATGGCAAATGGGCGGCGTGGTCGACAGCGACGGCCGAAGGTAGGTGGGTGTACGATGGCCACGTCGTCGTCGGCGTCACCCAAACGTTGCAGCGGGAGTGAGTCGAGAGAGACAGCAATCAGGTGGCGTCGCCATGCGGGCTTGCGGCCCAAGACGTTTTTCTGAAGTGCGCAACGCCGATTGCTTGTTAACGTGTCAAAGGGTGCTGAGAACGTCGTCACGGTCTGCAGCGCTCGGCGCTGGCGCCCCCCGACGTCACCGCCAGAAGAGGGACGGGCATGTCACAGGCAGAGCACAACGCAGACCACAGCGACGAGACAGCCACCGATGTGGAGCCGGTCACGGCGCGGTCCATTGCGTTGATGACCAACGATCCCGAGCGCTTTCACGTCGCCCTGCACGGCTTGCGGCGGGTGGTGCGGCTTCCCGATGACGCCGACGGCGTGGGAGTGGGCACCAGCGTCGACACCTCCGTGTTGTTGTCGCGCAAGCCGACGGTGCCACAGAAGTGGAGTCTGGCGCGCATGGTGGGCCCCCTCAAAGGCCGCTGCACCGTCGTGCAGGTGCGCAAGAAAGGCGACATTCGCCCGCGGCAGGCGAGTGCGGCGAACCTCGGCCCCTTCCGCCATCGACACCTGACGTTGGCGCATGTTGGCGGCCCCGACACCGTCGATGCGGCCGCGTCGAACACCGAGTTCTGGCTCAGCGGACTCCCTGATTTTCTGCTGCGCTCCCGCGAGGGCAAGACCGAAGGCGAAGCCTTCTTCTTGGCGCTGTTGCACGCCATGCACGAAGGCGGTTGCCTCGAGCGCGACGTGCACGGCAAAAGGCTCATCGACGTCGCCCGAGAGGTGATGGCCAAAGACCCGCTACGGTGTCCGCGGTCGTTCAGCTTGGCCACCGGCCTCGAACACGTCACCCTCGCCCATCAAATGCAAACCTGTGTGTTGCAGATGAACGGGCTTCTCGACGACGACGCAGACGACGTCGACCCCACTTACACCGACACCTCCATGGGGCGCGAACGTCTGCGACGGTTTCGCGCGACGCTGGTGTTGGGCGGTGTGGAGCCGCCGGTGGAGCGTCCGCCTGCCCTCCCTGACGGCACCCGGGCCCACTTTCACCGCGAAGACGTCGGTGTGTGCGTCGGGCGCGACCTGGAGCCGCAGGTCCAGCCCATCCAGCTGGGCGAACGCGGTGCCCGGAATGGTTGATCGCCGATTCGCGCCGCGGCAGGTCGAGGTTGGCAACGCGCGAATGACGATTTGCCTTATGGCAATGAGGAGCTGAGCAAGGCAGCCAACGTCGAGCTGACCAAGCGAAGCGGTGTCAACCATTTCGGACACCGCGTTTTGCCCATCCGCAACAGCGCTTCTGCATCGAGCTACCCGCCCGGGTGGCTTTGTGCTGTCGTCGACGTCTGCTGAAAAAAATCGCAAAAGACGCCGCAGGGGGTTTTGCCCGCGGGCAATTGCAGGCACATCCCCTGAACGTCTTTGCAGGTCATGGTGGCCTGCCCGCAGGAGGCCAGCATGCTGCACCACCTCAGCGTCCGTGACTTCGCCCTCATCGATCGCCTCGAGCTGAGCTTCGACGCCGGCATGGCTGTGTTCACCGGCGAGACCGGCGCCGGCAAGTCGATCTTGCTGCAGGCCTTGGGCGTGCTCACCGGCGAGCGCGCCAAAGGCGACGTCATCCGCAAAGGCGAAAAAGACGCCGAAGTCGCCGGCCAATTCGTGTTGGACGGCCGCTCGTTGGCGCGTGTGGGCCGACTTCTCGACGAGCACGGCTTGCCGGCGGCCGACGACGGTGTGCTCTTGGTGCGCCGGGTGTTGTCACAGGCTGGACGCCACAAGCAGTTCATCAACGGCTCCATGGCGACGGTGGCGCAGCTCAAAGAAATCGTCGGCCCCCTCGTCGACTTCACCGGCCAACACGCCGCCCAAGCCCTCATGCGTCCGGGTGCCCAGCTGAACCTGCTCGACGGATATGGCGGCCTCCTCGACGATCGCGCCGACGTTGCTGCCGCCTTCGACGTCGCCAAGGCACTGCACGATGAGAAACAACGTCTGCTCGACGCTGAGAACAACAAGGCCGCGCGCGCCGACTATTTGCGGTTTCAGCTGGAGGAGATCGACGACGTCGCCCCTGAATCCGACGAGATGACGCCGCTCGAACAAGAACGCGAGCGGCTGATGAATGTGGCGTCCATCCAACAGGGCGTCGCCGAATGCAGCCACGTGCTCGTCGATGACGACGCTGCCGCCCTCACCCAGCTGCAACGTGCCGCGCGCGCGCTGGAGCATGCTGCCCGCAACGACGACGGACTCGGCCCGCTCGTCGAACGTCTGAACGAAGCGGTCGCCCTCGTCGACGACGTCAGCATCGACATCAGCCGCTACCAAGGTGGGCTCGAAGAAAACCCCGCCCGACTGCAAGAAGTCGACGACCGTCTCGACGCCTTGCGCAACCTGTGTCGCAAACACGGCCCCGAGCTCGACGACGTCATCGCCCAGCGCGACGCCATGGCCGAAGAACTCGACGCCATCGACCACGCCGAAGAGCGCTTGCAACAACTCGACGACGAGCTCGAGCAGGCGCGCTCGACCCTCGAGCACAAGGCCCTGGCGCTGTCGGCCCGACGACGGGAGGCGGCCGAGGCGCTGGCCCAGGCGGCGCAAGCCGAGTTGCAAGACTTGTCGATGAAGCACGCGCAGCTCGACGTCGCGCTGCGTGCTTTGCCGTCGGGCCATACGGCGTTGGTGGCCTCCGTCGACGACGACGAGGTCGGCTTGTCGCGCACCGGGTGTGACCGCGTCGAACTCATGTTGGCCGCCAACGCGGGCGAAGGGCATGCACCGTTGACCAAGGCGGCTTCTGGCGGCGAACTGAGCCGGGTGTTGCTCGCGTTGAAACGTTGTCTGCTGCAAAAAGACCCGGCCCCCATCTCGGTGTTCGACGAGGTCGATGCCGGGGTCGGCGGCGCCGTCGGCGAGGTCATCGGCGAAAAGCTCGCCGCCATCGCCCACGGCCGCCAGGTGCTGTGTGTGACGCACCTCGGGCAGATCGCCTCGCAGGCCACCACCCACTTCAAAGTCGAAAAGGCCACCACCGACAACCGCACGGTGTCGTCGATTGCCGTTCTCGACGACGACGCCCGGGTGCAAGAGGTCGCCCGCATGTTGGGCGGCAAAGTCATCACCGACACCACGGTCGAACACGCCCAAGAGATGCTGCGGCGGGCGGCCGCTGTGGAGTCGGCAGCATGAGAGCGCTTCTTCTCGACACCAGCTGCCCTGAAGCCATTCTCGCCATCGTTGACGACGGCCATGTCGTCGTCGAGCACAAGCTCACCGAAATGCGACGGCACGCCGAGGCGCTGGCCCACACCACGGCCGAGCTCTTCGAGCGTGCCGGGCTCACCTTCAGCGATGTCGACGTCTTTGGCGTGGGCGCCGGCCCCGGCAGCTTTGTCGGCGTGCGCGTCGGCATGTCGACGGCGAAGGGATGGGCCATGGGCACGGGCGCTCCTCTCGTCGGCCTCGACGGCTTGTTTGCCCTCATCTCGCAGGCGTCGACGCCGTGGGCGTTGGCCGCCGTCGACGCTCGTCGGGGCGAGCTGTACTCGTCGCTGTGGCACCGCGACGACGACGGCACTTGGACACAGACGGCCGAGCCTGCCGCCCGGTCGCCTGAAGCCGTGCACGCCTTGCTCGCCGACATTGACACCGCAGCGCTCACCGTCGTTGGCAATGGAGGCGCGCTCTTGGCCTTCGACGGCGCACCCACCGTGGTCGATGTCCGGGGCCCCGACGGCGTCATGCTGGCGGCTGCCTTTGCCCGCGCCACCGCCGACGGTGTCGTCGACGAAGCCGCGTCGTTGGTGCCACGCTACTTGCGGGCGCCCGACGCCAAAAAGCCCCAACTGCGGCCGACGCCCGCTGGGGTGTGACGCTTGCTCTCGTCGCCCAGGTTGGCCATGCTGTGCGCTGCGCCGCGACGGCCGTATACGAGGTGGGGATGAGCAAAGAACGTCTTTTGCGCCAACAGCGCCGCCAGCTGGAGCAACAACACCGCCAGCTGGCCAAAGAGCACCTGGGTCTCAAGGAGCAGGTGAAGCTCATGCAGGGCCGCCGGCACCTCAGCAGCGGCGAGCGCGCCGAAGTGCAAACTCTGCAGCGAATGAAGTTGCAGCGCAAAGACGCATTGCAAAACCTGCAGTCAGAACTCGCCCAACTCGACCGTGAATTGCAGCAGATGACCGCCTCAGAAGACAGCGACGGCCCCTCAAAGCCAGAATCACGCTGAGTTCGCTGAAAAACGTTGTCATCTGAGACACTGTGACGCCCCTTACATCGATTTTGCGACACATCCTTTGGTGCGCCTGCGCCATTGTTCTCTTCTCGGTATGCTCTTGATGCGAAATGGGTCAAGACGCGCCGAATCAACAGGGGGCAACTGAGGGTTCGAGGACCGCGCGTCGATCTGAGGCACAACTCAGGTGGCCGGGGTTGGCACCCGCTCCCTGCCTGTCGTGAATGGGCAAGTGAGCACTGGCACCTGATTTGGGGGAGTCCGCGCCTGTCGGACCGCCATCGCACAGGCATGGTCGATGTGCAGCCGAACATCGGCACCGCCCTCCTTTGCTTGGCAGAGGGGGGCATTTTTTTTTTGCGGCATGGCCTTTTGCGCCTGAGCCGCTTTGCCGACGACGGCTTGGCCAAATGACTGAATCACACCACGTGGTTTGGCCGCGAACACCCCCTTCAGCAGCCCCACCGGGTGTCGATGTGTTCGACGGGACATTGCACGCGCACACCTCGATCTCTGTGAGGGACACGCGCGGCCGCTGGGGAGTGCATGCGAAAAGCAAAAACGCATCTGGTGTTTGTGGACGACGACCTCCTGGTGCTGGAGAGCATCCGCGCCAACCTCCGCAAGTCGTCGTTGTGCTGCGAGACGCACACCTTCTTTCGCCCTGAAGAGGCCCTCGACTTTCTCAAGGAGCACTCCGTCGACGCGGTGATCTCCGACGAGGTTATGCCCGAGATGCTGGGCACGACGTTCTTAGAAGAGGTGCAACGCATCGACCCCACCGTGTCGCTGATCTTGCTGACCGGCCAGGCCTCGGTGAGCTCGGTGAAAAAGGCCGTCAGCGACATCGGGGTGTACATGTTCATCGAAAAGCCCTGCGCCCCGACGCGCATGGAGCAAGTGCTGCACCTGGCCGTGCGCCACACCGCCCAACGTCGGTCGACGGCGCTGTCGTCAGTGGGGTCGGCATGAGCAGGGTGACGACCGAACAAGCGTGGCAGCCCGATGCCGAACACACAGGTCTCCCGCTGGTCATGCACCTGGTGGCCGGGTTGGTGCTCGCCACCCTCAACGTCGCCGTCATCGCGCTGTTGATGCGCCATCACATTGTGCTGGGTGTGGTGGGAGGGCTGGCGACTTGGGGATTCAGCTTTGCCATCGGATGGAAGCGGTATGTCCACAGCCATCACCAAGGCATGCTCGCCTTGCGCGACGACGCCCAGAGCAAAATCGACGAACTCGCCGACGCCGTCGTCTTCGAGCGCGGCGTCATGGAAGCCGTCTCTGAAGGTGTGGTGGTGCTCTCTGACACCCACGCCATCATCCGGTTCAACCGCGCGGCCGAAACCATCTTCGGCCTGAACAAGTTGTTCGTCATGGGCGAGCAGCTTTCGGCGCTTGGCCTCGTCGACGACAACCTCGACCTCAGCGACGACCACACCCAACATGTCGACATCGAAGGAGAGGGCGGCACCTGCAAAACCCTCGCCGTGCGCTGCACGACCCTCAGCGATGGCGATGACACCGAACATGTGTTGGCCTTGCGCGACATCAGCGAGATGCTGCGTGCCCAGCGTCGAGAAAAAGAACTCAACGCCGAGATGCAAGAGATGTCGCGCGCGGCAGGCATGGCCGAGATTGCCACCGGCACCCTGCACAACGTCGGCAACGCGCTCAACAGCATCAACATTGGCGTAGGCATCCTGAGCAAATCGCAGCGCAAACAACGCGACCTCATTGGCGACTGTCAGCGCTTGAGCGTGCTCCTCGACGAAGAGGTTCGCGCACAAAACGCGGGAGGCCGTTTGCCCCTCGCCGTGCGCTTTGCGCAAAAGCTCGTCGACGAGATGAAGGCAGAAGCGGCCACGTGTGAGACGGAGTACATCCGCCTTGAAGAAGGCGTCGAGCACGTGAAGCAGGTGGTGGCGCGCCAACAAGGGCTGGCGAAAACGCAGACCCTCGTCGACACGGTGTCGATGCCCCGGCTCATCGACGACGCCTTGCTCATCGCCGTTCCGCGGCTCGACCGCGCCCCCTTTGAGGTGGCCACGACGTGTACCGTCGACGTCTGCCAACTCGACCGGCATCGGGTGCTGCAGATCGTCGTCAACCTCGTGAAAAACGCAGCTGAGGCCATCACGGGCAAGACGCCAGACGGTGCCCACAACCGCATCCACGTCGCGGTCACCGAAGACGACGACGAGGGCATGGTTCGCATCGCCGTCTCGGACACCGGCGAAGGCATCGACGACGACAACGCCGATCGCATCTTTGCCCACGGATTCACCACCAAAGCCGATGGGCACGGATTCGGGCTGCACGCCTGCGCCAACGCGGCCACCGAAATGGGCGGCCATTTGCGGTGTCACTCCGACGGCCCCGGGCGTGGCGCCACGTTCACCTTGAGCATCCCGCTGACACCGCCCGGCGAGCAGGCCGCCAACACCGACAGTGAAGCGACGGCCGACAACGCCGACCACGCCGCTGCATAAAGGAGACCGCATGGTCACCCGCAACATCCTCATCATCGACGACCACGACGCCATTCACGACGACTTCGCGCGCATCTTGGCACCACCGGAGTCGCCAAACGAAGAACTCGACTCGCTGCGCGATGAACTCTTTTCGCCTGCCAGCGCCTCAAAAGACGACGGTGACGACTCGAACTCGTACGTGGCGCCGGCGCGCGAGCGGGCCCAGTTCGCCCTGACCCACGCCCGCCAAGGACAGCAGGCGTTGGAGCTCGTCGAGGAGAGTTTGCGCAACGACGCCCCGTTTTCAGTCGCCTTCGTCGACATGCGCATGCCCCCAGGCTGGGATGGACACCACACGGTGCAAGAGTTGTGGAAGGTGGACCCCCGCATTCAGGTCGTGTTCTGCAGCGCCTACTCCGACACCACGTATGAGGAGCTCCTCGAAGGGCTGCCTTTCACGGAGTCGTTCATCATCATCAAAAAGCCCTTCGACGCCATCGAAGTCTTGCAGGCGGCACACTCGTTGAGTGCGAAGTGGGCGAGCGACCGCGCCGTCGAGCAAGAGCGACTCGACCTCGCCGCCACCGTCAAATCGCGCACCAAAGAGTTGGAGTCGGCGTTGGTCAACCTCGCCAAAGAAACGGCCGAGCGCGAAAAGATGGAATCCGAGCTTCGGCTCTCGCAAAAACTCGAAGCCGTCGGCCAACTCGCCGCAGGCGTCGCGCACGAGATCAACACGCCCATGCAGTTCATCGGCGACTCGCTGTTTTTCGTCGAGGATGCCATGGGCGACGTCATGCAGTTCGTCGAGGGCGCCGTGTCGCTCGACGCTGTGCAAGCCGACCCGCTGCTGTTCGAGAGCATCGAAGAGATGGACCTCGACTACTTGAAAGACGCCCTCCCGGCTGCGTTCTCTCGCATCAAAGAAGGGGTCAGCCGCGTCGTCACCATCGTCAAGGCCATGAAAGAGTTCGGCCACACCGACCAGCGCGAGAAGAGCCCAGCCGACCTCAACCACGCGTTGCAGTCGACGTTGGTCATCGCGTCGAACGAGTACCGCTATGTGGCCGACGTCGAATGCGACTACGACGCGGCCATCCCCCACGTGCCGTGCTTCGTCGCCGACCTGAACCAGGTGTTTTTGAACCTCATCGTCAACGCCAGCCATGCGATCGCCGACCGCCAACAAAAAGAAGGCACCGACCGCAGAGGCACCATCCAGGTGCGCACCCAAGCCCGCGACGGGGGCGTCGAGATCGCCATCAGCGACGACGGGTGCGGGATTCCCGACGACGTCATCTCGCGCATCTTCGATCCGTTCTTCACCACCAAAGAGGTGGGCAGGGGAACCGGACAAGGGCTGGCCATCACCCACAACATTCTCGTCGAAAAGCACGGGGGCAACGTCGACGTCACCAGCGAAGTGGGTGCGGGGTCGTGCTTCACGCTCTTCGTGCCGGGCGCCCCCGCCCGCGACGACAGCCCACAAGTCGAGGGGGCCGCATGCAAGCTGTAGAACCACCCGTCCGAGCCAAGCCCGACGCCAAGTTGCGTGTGCTTTTCGTCGACGACGAGCCCCAGGTGTTGCACGGCTTGCGCGACATGCTGCGCAAGAAGCGCAAGGTGTGGGACATGACCTTTGTGCCAGGCGGCGAAGAAGCCCTCGAACTTCTGCGGACGCAGTCCTACGACGTTCTGGTGAGCGACATGCGCATGCCCGGCGTCGACGGGGCCACGTTGTTGCAGTTCGCCCATGAGAACCATCCAAAGATGATTCGCATCATCTTGTCGGGGCACACCGAAATGGAGGCGGCGATGCGGGTGGTGCCCGTCGCCCACCAGTTCGTCATGAAACCCTGCTCGCCACAGGGGCTGGCGTCGGTCATCACCCGGGCGCAAAAGACGCAGCAGTTGATCACCGACGACGACATCCGGTTTTTCTGCGGACGCATGTCGCAGCTGCCGGTGCTGCCCAGCAGCTACAACGCGCTCAGCAAGGCCCTCGTCGACGAGAACACAGGCGCGCCCGAGGTCGCGAAAATTCTCGCCGACGACATCGGCATGACGGCGAAGGTGCTGCAGCTGAGCAACTCTGCTTTCTTTCGCGTGTCGCGCCGCATCACCAAAGTCGAAGACGCCGTCGTCTACTTGGGCTTTCAGACCATCAAGAATCTGGTGATGTCGGTGGGGGTGTTCTCTGAAGCCGTCCTCGACGACTGTGAAGAGCTTCGAGCGTGCTACCAAAAGTCGATGGCCGTCGCTGCCGTCAGCGCCGACCTCGCCACCAGCAAAGAAATGAAAGACGACGCCTTCATGGCGGGCATGCTGCACGAGATCGGCCTGTTGGTGCTCGCCAGCCAGCTGCCCGATTTCTACGCCGATGCTCGACGCCTCGCCGACGAGCGACAGGCGTCCATCCGCGATGTCTTCCGCAGCGACTTCAACGTATCGGTGTCAGAAATCGGTGCCTACTTGTTGGGTCTATGGGGCATCCCCTACCCCATCATCGAAGCCGTCGCCCACTGCCGCCATCCCCACAACGTCGAGCCGCAAGACGAACCCAGCGTGCTGTCGTGTGTGGCCATCGCCCACGACATGGTCGAGGCGGTGCGCAGCGAAAAAGACCCCCTCGAGGCGGTCGACCACGCCTACGTGGCGCGCCTCAAGGTGGCACCACGTCAACTCGAACGCGCGTCGTACATGGCCGTCGACGCCTTGCAAGCAGCAGGGGAGGCCCCATGAGCACCGCCCGAGCCCGTGTGATGTGTGTCGACGACGAGCCTCTCGTCATTGAAGGGGTCCGCCAGTACCTCGCCCGCGCCTTTGACTTCGAAGGATTCACCGATCCCTTGCAGGCGTTGGCGCGCATCAAGTCGCAACCGTTTGAGGTCATCATCAGCGACATGCGCATGCCGCAGATGGACGGCGCCCGCTTTTTGGAAGCGGTGGCCCAGGTGCACCCCGACAGCGCCCGCATTTTGCTGACGGGGCAAGCCGACCTTGAGGCCGCCGCCGACGCCGTCAACCGCGGACGCATCCACCGCTTTCTCACCAAACCCTGCCCGCCGCCGCAGCTCATCAGCGCCGTCCGCGAGGGCGTCGACTCCGCCGCCAACAAAACATTGGAGCGCAACCTCCTCGAGCAAACCCTCAAGGGGTCGCTGCAAGTGATGTTGTCGTCGGTGGCGCACTTTCAGCCCGAGGTCTTTGGCCATGCCCAGCGCGTCGCCCGCGTCGCGCAAACGGTGTTCGGCGCCATGGACCTCCCGTTTGGATGGGCCGAAGACATCGCGGCCAACGTTTGGCCGTTGGGGGCGATGGGATTCCCCCTCGAGGTGGTGCGCGAGCGCCTGGCACAAGAAGACATCGTGCGCCATCTCGACTTTGTGCGCGGCTTGCCCGCGCGCGCCGCCAAACAGCTGGCGCCGATCCCCCGCCTTGGCCCCGTCACTGAAATCCTCGTCGGCATGTACAACGGTGAACGTGCCGAGTTCTTTGGCAATGAAATCGTCACGTCCGTCATGCGGGGCTGCCTGGAGCTCAGCCTGCACTTGTCGTCGGGGACAGAGCCCGCCATGGCGGTGGCCGCTGCTGCGGAGTGTGTGCCCCACGACGTCAAGGTGGCCATGGAGAAGGCCATGGGATGCATCGCCTCCATCCCCGTCATGCCCGTCAGATCCGACCAGCTGGAGCCCGGCATGCGCCTCGCCCGCGACGTCAAAACAACCAACGGCGTGCTGTTGATGTGCGCCGGCATGGCCCTCGACGCCACCCACATCGAGCGCTTGGCGTCGTATGTCGACGGCGACCTGCGTGGGCAAATCTTTGTCGAAAAACCCACCGTCGACACCGACGGATTCTTCGTCGCCTAACGACGAGCGGGAGGTGCTGTGCGTTTGCTGTTGGTCGACGACGACCGAAATGTGTTGGAGGCGCTGTCTGCGGCCCTGCGGCGGCTGCGCAAGCCCTGGGACGTCGACTGCGAGCACCGTCCCAAACGCGCTGCACGTCGGTTGCAGCAGGAGCACTTCGACGTCGTGGTGTGCGACTTGATGATGCCCGGACTCGACGGCGTGTCTCTGTTGTCGACGACACCGCACAATCCGCTGCTGCGCAAAGTGGCCATGTCGGGCTTTGGCGAACTCGAATCCAGCGTTCGCTCCACCACCGTCGCCCACGCCTTTTTGCAAAAGCCCGCGTCGGCGGCGTCGTTGGTGCAACTCATCGAGTCTTGGGCCTCGACGCCACAAGCGCCCTCGCTGAATGCGACGACGTCGTCGTCATTGGCAGACGAAGGCGACGCAACAGACGCCAGGCGGTGACCGCGCCGACGACGTGTGCAGCGCCGACCCTGCACGCAAGCCTCGCACGCCGACCGCCGCACCCACGCCAAGGGGTCGGTGACGACGACGGCTTTCATCCCCAACAGCAAGAGCGCACGCTCGACAACGTCGGCTATGGCGAGGCCTTCGCCGTCGACAACACCGTGCTGATTTCCTGCGCCAGCTGCTGCGGGGTGAAGGGCTTGTAGAGCACGTGCTCACCCTCGAGCCTGGCGGCATGGGCGCCGGCGTGGCCGGTGATGAACAAGAACGCCTGCTGCGGACGCGCCTCGCGCACCAACTGGGCCAGCTCGGGCCCCGTCATCTGTGGCATCAACACATCGCACAACACGACGTCGTAGGCGGGTCCGTCGCTGTGCAAGAGCCTGTGGGCGGCATCGGTGGACTCGACCTCGACGTCGACGTGGTGCCCTGCCGCCCGCAACGACCGCGCAGCCACCTTGGCCACACTCTCGTTGTCGTCGACCACCAACACGCGGGCCTGCTCGGTGGACGGCGTCGTCGTGGTCGCCGTCGTCGTCGTCTCGGCGTCGTGCCCCACGCGAGGCAACAGCAGCGTGAACGTCGTGCCCTTGCCGACGACAGACCGCACGCGCAAATCCCCGTCGGACTGTCGGGCCACGCCGTACGACGTCGCCAGCCCGAGGCCGGTGCCCTCGCCGTCGGCCTTGGTGGTGAAGAACGGCTCAAACAGATGCGGCAGGGTGTCGTCGTCGATGCCGGGCCCATCGTCGGCAAATTCCACCCGCACAAACCGGCCAGGGGCGACATCGGCGTCGATGCTGGGGTGCGGCAAATCGACCTCGTCGACGCGCAGGGCCAGCTGTCCGCCCTCAGGCATGGCTTCGCGGGCGTTCACCACCAAGTTCAAAAACACCTGGTCGAGCATGCTGGGATCGACGTCGACCGACAGCTCTTTGCCGTTGACAGAGATGTCGAGCACCACGTCGTCGCCCACCATTCTGCTGAGGATCGGCGCCACCTTCTGGAGATAGGCGTCGACGTCGAGATGCTGTCGCTCATGCTTCTGTTTGCGCGCAAACGTCAGCAGCTGCCGCGTCAACTCTGCTGCGCGACGGCTGAGTTCTAGAATGGTTTGCACGTCGTCATGCAGAGGTGTGCCGGGCTCTGCGTCGTGTTCGATGAGCGCCGCCGTGCCCATGATGCCCGTCAGCATGTTGTTGAAGTCGTGGGCCACGCCGCCCGCCAGACGGCCGATCGAATCCAGCCGCTGGGCTTGCGCCAATTGGGCCGCCGATTCTCGCTCGGCACGTTCGGCGTTCTGTCGAAGGGCAGACTCGACGAGGAGTGCGATGAGGTCGGCCACGTTGGCCGCAAACGTCAGCTCTGCCGAACTCCACCGACGCGGGCCGCCGACGTGTTCGTGGCACACCACGCCGTAGGTGCGGCCGCCGATGCGAATGGGCGCATCCAACATGGCGCCGATGCCCAATGTGCTGAGGTACCCGTCGACGAAGCCAGCAATGGCCGGATGGCTCAAGGCGTCGTCGGCAATGAAGAACCGGTCATGCACCAGCGCCTCGAAATAGTCGGGCGCAGCGTCGCGTTGGATGACGGCGTCCGACGTCTTGGTCTCACCGTCGGCGAACTGCCATTGGCATTCGATGCGGGAGTTGTCGTCGGCCAACGTCCACACGCTGACGCGCGCCACCTCCATGACCTCGGCGACTTTGCGGGTCACCAGCGCCAACGCCGTGTCGGTGTCGGCGTCGACAAACTCATGCGACAGCCATTGCAGGGCGTCGACGAATTGCTTGAGCTGGTGGTGGGTGGCGTCGATTTCGCGCGCCAGCTGCACTTCTTTTTCTTCGGTCTGCACCACGGCGGTGATGTCGACGATGGTGCCCACCAACACGGGCTCACCGTCGAGGGTCACCAGCCGCCCCTGGCCCTCCAGCCAACGGTCGTCGCCGTAGCGAACGGTGCGATGGCGCACGACGTACGACGCATCCAAGCCCTGCAGGCAGCGTTCGATGGCGGCGCCGACCACAGCCTGGTCTTCTGGCGGCAATGCTTGGGTGAACGTGTCCAACGTCGGGGGTTTGCTGGCATCGACGCCGAGCAGGTCGGCGACACCGCCGGCCCACTCCACAACGTCGCGCTCGACAAACCACCGCCAGATGCCCATCTGCGACACCGCGAGGGCCTGCTGCAGCCAATTGCCTTGGTTGTTGGACGTCACCGTTCCTCCCGCCCCATGCTCTCACAAGGCTGTGAGCAGGGCATCTTGGCGCTTGGATGAGTCACATCGTCCCGCATTCGCGGCGTTCGTCCGTCGGCCAAGCCTGATGGATCCATCGGCAGAACCGCTCCTCCGTTGAACCTTGAGTTCTGTCGTGCAAACTCAGATCACGACGGCGCTTCGCTGCCAGGTGGGCGTCTTGTTCTGTGCGTCGGGCGTGCCCTGCCCCACGCCGCCCGCTTGAGGTCGCCCATGTCCGTTGCGCCGCGCCATCTTTTCCCCCTGCTCGTTTTGCTGTTTGTGTCGGGATGTCCGGAGTGCAACCCGACGCCCAGCCCCGACGGCGGCGTGGATGCCGGTCCGGACGTCGACGGCGGCGAGCCCGACCCAGCCGACGGTGGCACGCCCGACGACGGCGGCACGCCCGACGCTGGCCCGCAATGCACCCAAGACACCCCCGGCTTCGGCGACCCCTGCGCGGTCAACCCGGGCGACCCGCTGTGCGGCAACTTCATCTGCAACCCCATGACCGATGAGCTCTTCTGTTACGACCTCGGCCCCAACGATTGTGGCGGCTGCGACGAGCTCGACACCACCGCCGGACGCATCGGCGAAGGCTGCGGTGAATACGGCTGCGGCACGGTGATCTGCAACGACGAGGGCAGCGCCACCGTGTGCATCAACGACCACCCCCGCAACCAATGCGGGGGCTGTGGCGAAAACATCCCCCCCGAATGGGAGGTGGGTGAAACCTGCTCTGGCTGCGGCAGTGGAGAACGCACGTGCACCCGCGACCTCGACGACATGGTGTGTTGGCGCGGCCGCGAACCCGACAACCAATGCGGCGGCTGCGGCCGGTGCATCCTCTACCACGCCTACATGGATGAACGCTTCGGCGGCGGCTACATCCGCAACGGCACGCTGGCCCTCGTCGAAGACATCGGCGGTGGCATCGTGCAGCTGGTGTTCGACCCTCTCGTCGAAGGCCCCGGCGCCAACGGCCTGGTGCTCTCGCAAGTGATGTTGTCGACGTCACCCGACGCCGAAGGCTCCTTGTTGCCGCTCACGCCTGGCTTCGCCGAAAGCCTCACCGGTGGCACCGCCGACCCCGTCCGGTCGTATGCGCTGTTCTCCACCGACCCCGGGCTGTACAGCCACGTGCTCATCTACGACAACTTCTTGCTCGACGTGGTGTCGGCGGGCGCGCTCATTCCCGGGCCTCCGGATGGCTTCGACATCAGCGCCCCCGACGGCGGGGTCGTCGACGCGGGCCCTGCAGACGCGGGCCCACCAGACGCGGCCGACGGCGGCATGAGCCTTGTCGATGGCGGCGCCGTCGATGGAGGGGCCGCCTCCGACGCCGGCCACCTCGATGCGGGACCGGCCGACGCAGGGGCCACCGCCGATGCCGGCACGTCGCCCACCGATGCTGGGGCAACTTCGGATGCGGGCATGGTGTCCGACGCCGGCGTGTCAGACGCGGGCGCCCCAGCGGATGCTGGCGCCGACGCGGGCTGAGCGGCAACGCAAACGTCGGTCGGCAGTCGCTGCCAAAACGAAAGCCGGGCATCTGCCCGGCTTTGTCGTCGACAAGGAGAGTGGTGCTCAGCCCACCAGTTGGTTGTCGGCACGACGTGGCGGATCGTTTTTCGGCCGCGCAGCGTTCTTCTGCCCCTTGTAGTGCGGGGCGAGGTTGGCGTTGATTTGCGCCCAGTAGGTGTCGGCTTCTGGGGAGTCCACGATGGCACCGATGGGGCACTCGGGCAGGCACGCACCACAGTCGATGCATTCAGCGGGGTCGACGACCACCATCGGCTGGCCTTCGCTGGGGTAGCCCTGCGGCAGGGCCGCGATGTAGTGCATGCAATCTGCGGGGCAGACTTGCACGCAGGCAGAATAGACTTCTGAGATGCACTTTTGGTTGACGACGTGGGGCATGTGTTTCTCCGGAGACGAGGATCGTTCCCCGCCTGGTGACGCGTTCTCTCACCCGTGTGGGCACAGCGAGCATTCACGAAAGTCGAACGCGATTGCAAGTCTGCATCAAAACTCTGGCTGAAAAGTCTGAGTGAAATCTGACCAAGGGCCTGCATGCAGATGAGTCGACACGACCGCCCTGCCGACGCGGAGGCGCCTGGTGATGCTAGGTTCGCTGCAGCGAGGCATTCATGACGTCCCCAGACCGCTTCATTGGCCCCCACCGCAACGCCCGCATCGGCTCGGCTGCGGGATACCCCCGTCGGGTGACCGTCCCCGACGACAAAGTGCGTTTTTCGGTGCCGTTTGCAGCGTACGCTCCGACGACCTTCACCGCCGACGTCGTGCTCGACAACGACCGCACCGTTCGCGAGGGAGGTTGGGCCGACCCTCCCGACGCCCACGTCGTCGACTTCAGCCAACGTCAAAGCCTGCAAGCCCCCCTCAGCTTCGACGACGACGGCGTTCCCCAAAACCCAGAGGGCCGCACCGGGCTCCGCGGACGCGGTCTCCTCGGCTGTTGGGGCCCCAACCACGCCGCCGACACCATCGTCACCCGCGGCCACGGTGACGACGTCAAGGTGCTGTGCATTCGTCGACGCGATCGCCAAGGCAAAGCCGACGCTTGGGCCCTGCCCGGCGGCATGGTCGACGCTGGCGAAGCGCCGCGCATCGCTGCCTCGCGCGAACTTCATGAAGAGGTCGGCATCGACCTCGACCTGGCGGCCGCCACCGTGGTCTATGCCGGCTACGTCGACGACCCGCGCAACACCGACCAGGCCTGGATGGAGACCACCGCCCTTCACGTCCACCTCGACGACGACCGCGCCGCTGCATTGCGGTTGTCGGCGGGCGACGACGCCGACGCCGCTGCTTGGCGCCCCACCGACGTCGAATCGCTGCACACGCTCTACGCCAACCACAGCCGCCTGGTGTGGTCTGCCTTGCAGCGCCTTTCGACGACGACGTGAGACTTCCGTCGACGTTTCGACGCCTGCACCTCCCGTCGCATGCACGGCCGCTCGGCGACGATCGTCTCCACGCCGCCCTTGACGACGCCGTCCGACTGCTGCCGACGTCTGGACGCATCGCCGTCGTCGTCCCCGACCGCACCCGTGACGCGCAGCTGCCTCGCCTGTTGCCGCTGGTCTTGCAGCACCTGCCGCACCACGACGTCGAGGTCGTTTTCGCCTCCGGCACTCACACGCCGATGACCGCGGCCGACATGCGCACCGCGGCCGGCGTCTCCAACGTCGCGCTGCACCCTCACGACTGCGATGCGCCCGCCCTCGTCAATGTCGGCGCCGGACACCTGCACCCCGTCGTCGCCCACGCCGACGGCGTGTTGTTGCTGTCGACGCTCGTGCCCCACTACCTCGCCAGCTGGGGCGGCGGCGCCAAAATGCTCATCCCCGGCGTCGCCAGCCGCGCCCTCGCCACGCAGCTGCACGACGCCTCCTTCGCAGAGGGCCGCCGCACCCCGGGCACCGCTGCCGGCGTCCCCCTCGACGACAACCCCATGCAGCAGCGGCTGCGCCTTTTGCTGCAGCAGTGCGCGCTGCCCCCGGTCGCAGGCGTGTGTGTCGTCGTCGACGAAGGCGCCATCCTTGACGTGGAGGGCGGCGCGCTCCTGGCCCACCACGCGGCCCTCGTCGACCGCGAGTCGAACCGCCTCCGCCTCATCGTGGGCGACGACGTCGTCGCGTTGTGGGCGGCGCCCAAAGAAAGCAGCGGCGACACCGTCGTGCAGGCCCACAAGACGCTCCTCTCGGCATGTGCGGTCCTCCCTGAGCGCGCGACGGTGGTGTTGCAGGCCCCGCTCCGTCGGGGCGCCGGTCACGACGCCATTGATGCCTGGCTCCGCCACCCCGCGGCCCACTTGGCGACGTTGCTGCACCAGGCGTTTCACATCTCTTTGCAGACGGCTTGGAGCTGGCGCTCTCTCGTCGAGCGCCATGACGTCGTCGTCGTCAGTGCCTTGGATGAAGACGATGTGCGTGCGTTTGGTGCCACACCCATGTCTGCGTCTGAGGCCGCCGACCACATTCAACACGCGGCAAACCGCGCGGGCGGCGTGGTGGGCATTCTTCCGACGTCCCCCGCGCTCGTCGACCGCGTTGGCGGCAACAAGCAGTAGCGCAGCCTGCTCTGTCTCGTGGTTCCCTCACCGGTCACCGTTCGTGGACCCAGAGCTGGCAGGTTTGTCGGCCGAAACTCAACCCTCAACCCCCCGTGTCCATAAACTAGAGCGCAAAACCAAAAGAACGCGCTCGACGACGAATGCAACGCATTCGTCGCAACTCGACTCGCGAAGCGAGCTTTCGAGACTAGGGCGCATCCCAAAACCTCCGTTTGACGACGACGTGACGACGTCGGTGAGGATGAGAAACAGGCATCGTCGACCATTTGCAGTCAAATGCCATTCAGCAGAGAGCGACGCCATCATCCACTGCAAATGGTCGTTCAAGGCAGGGCCCCAGCGCCGCGAAGCGCGCGGGCCCTGACTAGGGCACCTTCACCTCGCTGCCGCGCGGCACGCTCTTCGCGTCGAACGTCAGGCGTTGTTTGCTGCCTTCGCGCTTCACTTTTTTGATGCGCACCTTCTTCAGCTTGCCCGAGGGCAGCTTCACTTCGATTTTCTGCTTGGCGCGCAGCTTGGTCTTCGACGTCACCAACGCCGAGGCCTCGCTTGTGCCCCCTTCGACAAAGCCCACCACCTGACGCGACCGCACCCGGTCGCCGGCCTTGACGCTCAGGCCCGACACCGTGCCCGACGTCGGTGATGACACCCGCGCCCCACGCTGTTGCGCCAGCAACTTCTTCAGGCGCGCCCGTTCTTCTTGCAGGGCTTCTTTGGCGCCATCGCTCGACTCGGCGATGCTTTCCAACGTCGAGACCGACTCCCGTGCCGTCGCGATCTCGCTGGGCTTCACCGTGCTTTGCAGCTGCACGACGGTGGCGCCCTTTTTCACGCTGTCGCCATTGGAGACGGCGACGTCTTTGACACGGCCCGAGCCCAACGCCCGAATCGGGGTTTTGCGCCCGGTCCGCACCGTGACTTTCACCCACTGCTCCACAGCCTCGGGGACGGCCTCAGGTTCTGCTGCGGCCGCGTCGTCCTCTGGTTTGTCGGCGGGTTTGTCGGCGGCAGGTTTGTCGGTGGCAGCGACGTCCGCCGGCTTCTCGTTGTCGTCTGCCGCATCGCCTTTGTCGCCTGTGGCGGCTTTGTCGTCGATGGCGTCCGAGGCTTTGCCTTCGCCGTGGTCTGCAGAATCGGTGCCTTCTCCGTTTGTGGGCTTGGCCCCCGCGTCGGCCGCGGCTGGGTCGGCTGGAGCGCCCTCGCCTTTGGCGTCGACGGCGACTTTGGCGTCGCTGGCGTCGACCGCCCCTCTTTCTGCGTTTGGAACCGCCGTGTCTGGGGAGGCTGTCTCTGCGGTGGACGTCGTGTCCACGGGGTCGCCTTCGTCGAGGACGATGAGGGCTCCTGCTGTGGCGCCACCGACGACGAGCACCAAGAACAAACCCGCAAAAAACGACGGCCAGATGCTGCCGGTCTTCGCTGGCACCATCACCGGCGGCTCCGCCTCCAGGCGTTGCCGCGAGATGTCTTCGGTCACCGGTGCCGGAGGCGGCTGCGCCGACGCCATGGGCGGGGACGTGGGCTCTGCAACAGGAGGCGGCGGCATCGCGGGCGGTGGCATCGCCTGTGGCGGGGGCGTCGCGGCGGGAGGCATCGCTTGCGCCGGCGGGGGCTGCGCCAACGGAGCGTTTTTGACGTCGATGGCGCCGGTGCCCGCCGTCTTGGTGAACCGCAGCCGACACCCACAAATCTGAATCTCAGCGCCGTCGAACAGCTCGGCCCGCTGCACCACCTGATTGTTCAGGATGGTGCCGTTGCGGCTCTCAGCGTCGACGATGAAGTAGGCATCGCCTTCAGCGACGATCTTCGCGTGCACCTTCGACACGCCCGGCTCATTCGGCAGGTGCAAGTCGCACCCGTCCTGGCGGCCGATGATGAAGGTGCCGGCCGACAGCTTCCAGCTCTGCCCGACGACGGAGCCTTGCAGGCAATTCAGCTGGCCCGAGACCACCTGAGGAAGCTGAAAGACAACAGTACGGTCGTTGCTCATTCTTCAGCCTCACCTGCCGTGTCGGCCGCTGGTGCTTCCGTCGAGGGCGCAGCCGCCGCGTCGTTGGACGTGGAGTCGGTGGCGGGGGCAGAGTCGCCCTCGGCCGGAGCGGCCTCGCCTCCCTCGCCGGCAGCGTCGTCGACGATGACGAATTCCACCCGACGGTTTTTGGCGCGTCCTTCTTCGGTGTCGTTGTCGGCCAACGGACGGTCGAAGCCGTACCCCACAGCCACCAGGCGGTCTTTGCCGACGCCTTTGGCGACGAGGTACTCCATCACGGCGTTGGCACGCGCCTCAGACAGCTGCTTGTTGTACTTGGCCTCGCCGGTGTTGTCGGTGTGCCCTTCGACGCGGATGGTCGTCAGCTGCGGGTTCGACAAAATGACGTCGACGACGTCGTCGAGAATGAATTCGGCCGCACGCAACAGGCGCGCCTTGTTGTAGGCAAATGGAATGCGGCTGGAGATTTCAATCTTGTCTTTCTTCAGCAGCGAGATGCGTTTCTTCGGCACCTTCTTCAACACGAAGTTGCGGATGGTCTTGCCGTTGGGCTCCACCTTCACCGCCGCCCCCTGTTGCAGGTACCCCTCGGCTTTGATGATGGCTTGGTATTCGCCGGGGGCGAGCTTCACTTCGAAGGCCCCGCCGTCGTCGGCATCGCTCTTGTGCTCCTCGTCGTCGCCGCCCACCAGTTCGACGCTGGCCGCCACCGGCTCATCCTTGGTGTTGGTGATGATGCCCTTGAACTGCCCGTAGCGCGGGTTGGGGGTGAGGCCGATGTCGCTCTTGCCCGTCTTCTTGTTCACGATGGCCACCTCGACGGTGGACGCCTTGAACTCCGGATGGATGACCTTGATCGCATGTTTGCCGACGCTCAACTTGGGCGAGCGGAAGCATCCTTTGTCGTCGACGGCGATGCGCGGCCCTTTGGTGCCGATGAATTCGACGATGGCGTCGTCGACCTGTTTTTGATTCTTCGTCGACGTCACGCAGCCTTCGACGTAGCCATGGGGCGATTCTTTTTCGCGCACTTCCACTTGGGTCTGCGCCACGAAGGGGCTGAAGGTGTAGCTCACCGAGAACTGGCCCGCGTAGAAAGGATTGACGGGTTGGCCGTTCACGGCTTGGTCGAGCGATGGGCTGAGGTACCCAGCGGTGCCCAACAACCCGATGTCGAGGCCGATGTCGAAGTGCAAACCGCGCCCGGCCGAGATGCGCACGCCGGGCGAGGCGATGACGTGAGGGTCGGCGAAGAAGTTGTAGGCACCGCCCCCGGCACCGAACCCGTCTGGCACCCACATCGACGTTTGCGACCACAGTTCGAAGTAGGGCGTGACGAAAGGCAGCAGCACTTCAAAGCCGACACCGGCGGTGAGTTGGTCGTAGAACCACTGGTCTTGGGTCAGCGCCTGCAGGTGCTGGTCGAAGTCGTTGAAGTAATACTTCTCGTTGTCGGTGAAGCGCGCGGCCTGAAAGACGTAGCCCACGTTGACGTGCGCGCGAAACGGAATGTCGTACGCGCTGTACAAGTCGACCGTCGTCAAAAAGGTCATCGCCGCCGACATGTTGAATGGGTCTGGCGCGACATCGTTGGCCTCAGGCGGGAACGCCAAGCGCAAGTCGGCGCCGATGGACACCGGCGCAAACTCATAGCCAACCTTGATGGACGGAATGAGGTCGCCCGACGTGAACTGCACCGCGTCGGCTTCAGAGTTGGAGTTGGTGGCGAAGCGGGTGGCAAAACCAAGCTCGACAATGTCGAGGATGCTCACGCCAAACGTCCCGGTGCCGCCCGCGAAGGTGTTCTCGTCGGCGCCGGCACCGATGAAGTCGGGCAAGTAGAAGGTTTTGAGGTGCACCCCAAGGTCGAAGTAGCCGCTTTTGTCGGCTTTGGCCGACGTAATGCGCTTGATGCCGGTTTGGCCATAGATGTTGGGCGAGCGCTCTGCCACCCACGGGTTTTTCCAGCCGGGGTCGATGCCCCGTGCGCCGACGACGACGCCTTCTTTGGCGCGGGGGTCGTCTGCAGCCAGAAGGCGTTCGGCTTGCTCTTCGTCTGACAGCTCCGACACGTCGGCGTCGGCGCTGGTGGCCGTCTCCGCCGGCGCGGCCTCTTGAGCAGCCGCAGAGAAGGCCAGCGTTGTGGCCGCAGCAAGGAGCCAAGCCGAAACGAAAGAAGCAGGAGGACGTCGCATGCGGAAACCCAAAAAACCAGGTGCCAAGCGGGGATGCCGCCGGATGCGCCAGAGTTTCGCTTTGCTGTGCTCGGGTCAAGTTTGGCGCCTTCTGGGGGTGGGAGAAGGTGGGCGCCCATTCTCAGTTTGCCGACGGCAGAAATGAAACTGGGCGCCCATTCTCACTTCGACAACAACAGAAATGAAACTGGGCGCCCATTCTCACTTCGACAACAGCAGAAGTGAACATGGGCGCCCATTCTCAGTTTGACGACGGCAAAAATGAAACTGGGCGCCCACCCGCCTGCCCCACCCCAACGAAAACGTGACCCGTCGTCCACCGCGAAGCCCTCTTCGCAGTCGCCGCCGGATGCCAGCTTTTGCGCCAATGGGGGGTTGCATCCGACGCTGTCTGCGACCATTGCATGCCTGAAATTCGGCCGCAGTTGTGAATGGCCGACGTGAGGACGGCACATGATTCCTGTGGATCTCAAAGGCAAAGTCGCGCTGGTCACCGGCGTGGCAGACAACGTTGGATTCGGCTGGCACATCGCCACCAAGCTGCAAGAGGCCGGCGCCGACGTCATCTTGGCCAGCCACCCCCGCGTGGTGGGCATCGTCGAGCGCTTCTTGAGTGGCAAGAAATACGCAGAGAGCCGTCAGTTGGGCAACGGCGAAGAGTTCGCCCCCAAAGCCCTGCTCGCTTGCGACGTCGAATTCGACACCGCCGAAGACGTGCCCGACGACGTCAAAGACAAGAAGGGCTACGTCGGCAAAGACGTGTCCATCGCCGGCTGCCTCGAAGAGGTGAAAAAGCTGACGCCCCACCTCGACATCGTCATCCACTCCGTCGGATTCTCGCCCGAGATCACCATCGGCCACGACAAAGTGTCGCGCGCCGCCTACCTCAAGACGCTGTCCATCTCGTCGTACTCCTTGGTGTCGCTCAGCCGCGCTTGCCGCCCCCTCATGGAGGGCCGCAACGGCAGCATCGTCGGCCTCAGCTTCTTCGCCGCCAACAAGGTGTACCCCGAGTACGGCGGGGGCATGGGCACGGCCAAGGCCGCACTCGAGTCCGACGCCCGCAACCTCGCCTGGTTCTTCGGCAAAGAAGGCCACCGGGTGAACATCGTCTCGCCGGGCCCCTACGGCTCGCGCGCCGCCAAGAGCATCGGCGACATCGACAAGATGGTGCGCATCTCGTCGCACCGCTCGCCCATCGAGCGCGGCATCACCGCCGACGAGGTCGCCAATGCCACGTTGTTCATGTGCAGCGACTACTCCAAGGGCATCACCGGCCAATGCCTGTACGTCGACAACGGCTACAACATCATGGGCGCCGTCGAAGACCCGCCATACCCGGCAGCGGAGAGCTGAGCGCACGTCCGCTCCAAACCGCAAAGCCCGGCCTCGTGCCGGGCTTTTTCGTGCCGTTCGACCTCCACCAAACGAAAACGCCCGCACAACTGCGGGCGTTTTTGAGGACGGGCGTCGTCGACGTCAGCCGTCTTTGCGCAGCTTGTCGAGGCGCTTTTTGTAGATGTCCATGCGCGGCTTGGCTTTGCGGCCTTGCGCTTTGGCGGCGTCAAAGGCCTTCACGTAGGCGTGGATGACGACGTCAACCGGCGCGTTCTTCTTCTCCCACAACGAGGCAGCCTTCACGAAGCTGCTCTCGGCAGCGGCCGCGTCTTTGCCGTCGAGGCTGAGCTCGGCCATGGCGAAGTGCAGCTCGGGCCATTCGGCGCCGTTGGCGCTGGCCTTGAAGGCCTCTTGGTATTTCTTGATGGCGTCGTCGCCTTTTTTGGCAGCTTGCAGGGAGCGCGCCTCGGCGAACAGCGCGATGTCGCGGCCGTCGCCGAGTTCTTTGACGGCTTTTTTGGCCATCTCGTCGGCCTTTTTGGCGTCGCCGATTTGCGCGTAGGCCACCGACAGCGCGGGCAGCACCAGCTGGTTCTCCGGAGCCGTCTTGTGCAGGTTCTCGAGGTACTTCACGCCCTCTTTGCCTTTGCCGATGGTGTGCAGGCTGAAGAACGCGGTCTGGGCGTGGGTCAGCGAGGTGGGCACGGCCTTGAGCAGAGCGTCGAAGGCTTGGATGGCGTCTTTCGACTTCTTGCGGCGCACGAAGATGCGGCCGCGCAGGGCCATGGCGTCGTACATGCGCTCGTTTTCTTTGAGCGCTTTGTCGGCGGTTTGCATGGCTTTTTTGAGGTTGCCTTCGCTGTAGTACGACTCGGCCACGGCGTAGGTGAGCAGAGCGGAGATGCGCGGGGTGTTGCCCTCGAGTTGGTTGCGCACTTCTTTGGCCTCAGGCACGCGGATGTACTTGGGCTTCTTGCTGCGGCGCAGAGCCGACAGGCGCACGTTGCGGGCGAGCATGCCGACGTGGCCGGCGTTCATGGTCGACGCTTTTTTGTACGACTGCTGGGCGGCGCCGTATTTGCCTTGGGCGACGAACGCGTCGCCGTGCACCAACGGCAGGCGGATGAGGTTCGACGACACCTTCATCCCGATTTCAGCCGCTTGTTGCGCTTCTTCAGGCTTGCCTTGCATGAGCTTGGCTTCAGCCACGGCGTGCATGAGCTTGCCGAGGTCGCCGAACTTCTTGCGGAACTCCTCGAGCAGGTTTTCAGCTTCGACCGCTTGGCCTTGGGCCAGCAGCAAGTAGGCCTCGGCCACGTAGCGCGACTCTTTTTTGAGGTCTTTGTCTTTGGCGAGCTGCACGTACTCTTGCGCCACGGCTTGCATGTCGGCCATGCCGTACTCGTAGTAGAGCAATGCCGCGATCTCAGCGAGCTCGGCGATGATGCGGGGGTCTTCTTTGTGCTTGCCGGTTTCTTCAAACTTCGCACGGGCCTCGAGGAGCTTTTTGGGGCTCTCGGTGCGGGCGGCGACGCGGGCTTCTTTGGTCAAGGCGGCGACGCGCTTCTTCTCGTCGACGTTGCCTTTGTAAAAGAACAGGCCGCCGCCAGCGAGGGCCGCCACGAGAATGATTTGCACGAATGCGCTGCCGGCGCCTTCGCGTTTCTCGCCAGCTTGGTATCCGGTGGGGGTCTCGCTCATGTCCGAAGCTCCTAAAACTTGGGCCGAAAAGTCTGTGAATCAGATGGCCTTGTTCGCGTGCAAACGACGTGTGGGGTTCATTTGCGGCGATCCCAACACCTTGAGCGTCAAGGTGCCTCCGTCGCGCGAGTTGCCTGTGCACAGGCCAGGTGTCAATGCCCGTCCCGCCCGACAGAGGGCGCAACCGACAAAGGGAGGATGCTGGGCCTCCGCCCTCGACGACGCATGACACCAGCAGACCCCAAACCCGAAGCGTTTGTTCCACCGGATGCCGCGACCAATGGCCGAGCGAGGGTCAGCTGGAGGTGTGCCCCCGCTGCGCTCCCTGACGTGCGTCGTACGACAGCTGGATGAGCTTTTTGAGCGCGTCCTCGTCGACGTCCTCGAGCTTCTTGATGTAGAGGCAGCACTTGCCGATCTTGTGTTTGCCCAAGTCGGCCAGCAGGTCTTTGTGGTCTTCAAATCCGTCGAGGAGATAGACCGTCAGCGCCTGTTTGCGGGGCGACAGCCCCACCGGAAACCACTCCCCCTCCCGCCCAGAGGCGTAGGTGTAGCGGTAGCTGCCAAATCCAATGATGGCTTTGCCCCACATGGCGGGTGGCTCGCCGGTGACGTCCTGCATCCACCTGCACACCGTCTCGGCGTCTTGACGTCGCTTGTCGTCGGCGACGTCGGCCAAGAAGGCGTCGACGCTGGCGTCGTTCTTTTGCGTCTTCAATCCGGCCATGTGGGCCTCCGCTCCCCTGCAGGGGTGGCAGGTGGAGCGCGAGTGTGCCTCAGGAGAGGGCCGTTGCCTACCGGGTCAGACGCGCGTGGGCGCACCCCACTTGCCGGTGTCGGGCGTGGCCAACATGCGCTTCACGTTCTGGCGAAACTGCAGCGGAGCGCAGTCAAACACGCGCCTGAAGTCGCGGCAGAAGCCCGACGTCGTCGAATAGCCGAACGAACGGGCGATCTGCACGATGGGCGTGGTGCTCTTGACGACGGCCTCTTTGGCGTGGTGCATGCGGATTTCACGGCGAATCTCGGTGAGACTCTTGCCGGTTTCGCGCTTCACCACCCGCATGAGGTGCCGCTCCGACACATCCAGGGTCTGCGCCAGGTCTTTCACCGAAGGGGGTTTGGCCATGGGCCACATGGTGCGCACGGCCTGCTCCACCCACTGGGCGCCAGGGGTGCGCTGTGTCGATGGACCCAACAAGGCTTGGGTGTACTCCTCTGCCGAGGGGGTGGGGGCCAGGGCCGACGACAGTTGGGGGTCGCTCATGGTTGCTCCTGCTGCGAATGGGGGCCGCGCGGGCGGGGTGACATTGGGGTTTTCGGCATTCGCGGTTCCGGTTTTGCCACTTCTTCGAGAAATTCGCCGCTGTATCCGACTTTTTCCGACAATGTAGGCAAAATTTGCGAGGTGGCAGTCTGCGTATGCGCGGCCCATTTGTTTCGCATCAAAACAAGAAAGGCCGACAGGCCCCTTTTGGATTAGCCAACGACCTAACATAGAGAACGGCAAACCCGCGTGCGCTGGAGCACAGGCCACCTGATTTTCACCGCCCGATTGGCTCAAATTGAGCAGGAATTGGGCGGTTCAGACGGAGTCATCCACAAAACCGCAACAAAAACTGCAACATCGGCTCTATTGCACGTCGATGACGTCGATGTTCGGAATGCACACAGATGTGTCGTAGGTCGACGTCCACACCACCAGATCCCCCGTCCAATTCCCCACGCGGGCGGCTTCGACGGTGAATTCCACGGCCAAGGCGTGTCCGGCCGGAATCTCGATGCCAAACACCATGGTCACCTGCCGGTGGTCGTCGCGCCGCACCTCGGGCTCGGGCGTGACCTTCTGCAGGCGAAACCCGTCGGCAAAGCGGCGCTCCAAGTTCAAACTGTCGAACACCACGGGCTCTTCATGGTCGTTGCGCACCAACAAGGTGTACGTCGCCACCTGCCCTCGGCCGATGGGGTCGGGCCCCCCGAACTTCAGACACAGCCGACGCTCCTCGGCGTCGTCGGCCTCGTCGGGCGTGGCTTGGGGCGCATCCGCCGACGACTGCGGCTTCAGCCGCTCCATCTCGATGCGAAACACGACCATCTGCACCAGCGAGGTGAACGCGTCGGTTTGCGTCTCGTTGAAGTCGAGGGCGGTGGCCACGTCGGCGGTGTGGGCCTCGCCGCGAAACACCTGCAGAAGGCTGTCGCGCAGCACCTCCTCGCCGATGGCGAAGGCCGCGCGCGCGTAGGCGCGCTGGTTGGTGAGCAGACTTCCCCGACGCTCCAGCTCCCCACAGAACCGACGCTGGCTCACGAGCAAGGCCCCCTGGGCTTGCACGTCGTCGAGGAGCCGGCGCAACACGTCGTCGTCTGCGCTGTCGTCGTCGTCGATGAACGCTTGCACGCTGTTGTCGATGTCGTCGACCACGGCGATGAATCCGTCGAACAACGACCGCAACATGCCGACGGCGAGCTCGACGTTGTCGAGGGGGTTTTGCTCTGACAGCTGTTCGCGCACCAAGGTGACGAGGTCGTCGCCGTCGTTGCATCCCAGCTGGGCGGCACCGATGAACGAGTCGTTGGCCTCGGTGCCCGTGGGCATGCGCTCCAACAGGGGAGGCGTCCAGTCGTCGAGGAGCTGGTGCATGTCGCGTCGGGCTTCGACGAGGTTCTCCAGCAGATCCAGCGCTTCACGGCACAGCTCGCGGGCGCCGGCCTCGGCGGGGTCATCGCTGGATGGGTGGTCGGTGCTCATGGCCCCGGTGCTCCTCGTGCGGCAGTGCCACAGCCTCGCCTGACAGCCAGATGAGGTTGAGGCATTGTGGCGTCATCTGCCCAAGGTCGCAAAAACCTTTCTGCCGACCCGCCCGCCCCTGGAGGCCTCCATGTGTGCCCGCACCTACGTCAAAACCCAAGCGAGCGTCCTCGCGCAGCTGTTCTCGGCCACGACGGCGGGCGACATCCCCACGTCGTACAACATCGCGCCCACCGACCCCATCCCGGTGGTGCGCCTGCGCCCCAAGTCTGGCGAACGGGAGCTGGTGACGACGAGGTGGGGGCTCGTGCCGCCGTGGAGCAAAGACATCAAAGGCGCCGCCCGGTGCATCAACGCCCGCGCCGAAACCGTGCATGAAAAGCCCAGCTTTCGCTCCGCCTTTCGCAAGCGTCGCTGCTTGGTCGTCGTCGATGGCTTTTTCGAATGGCGCAAAGAAGGCAAAAAGCGCATCCCCTTTGCCATCCACCGCCCCGACGACCAGCCGCTGGCATTTGCCGGCTTGTGGGAACTGTGGCGCGGCGGGCCGAACGTCGACGACAGCGACATCCGCCACCGCTCGTCGACCATCATCACCTGCGCCGCCAACGCCGACATGGAGAACCTGCACGATCGCATGCCGGTGATCCTCGACGACGACGCCCAACAGTTGTGGATGAGCGACACCGCCGACGAACCCGCCCTCCTCGACCTCTTGCAGCCCGCCCAGGCCGGCAGCGTCGAGCTTTTTGAAGTCGACCCCGCAGTCAACAACGTCCGCGCCGAAGGTGCGCAGCTCATTCAGCCGGTGCAACGGCTGCTGTAGACACAAAAATGCCCCACCGAAGTAGGGCTTTGTCGAAGTGGGACGTTGTCGACATGGAGGCACAAGCGACGCCTCAGTCGGTGATGTCGCTCTGGTCGAGCACCTCGCCGGTGCGGCGGTCCATGGCGATGTTCAAGCTGAGGCCCTGGCCGGTGACGTCGGAGCTGAACGAGAAGCTGAAGGTCTCGATGTCGTCTTCAGAGATGGGACGTCCGTCGCGATCGAGGAAGGGGTCGTCGGGGTAGCGGTCGCTGATCCAATCGCCGAACCACTCGTCGGGCGCGTCGACGTAGCCGCCGTCGTAGTCTTTGAGCGCTTGCGAATGGGCGTCTTTCGCCGCCTTCTTCTCAGCCGGTGTGCTGGCGTAGCTCAACTCGTCGGCGAGCATGTCGTCGTGCACCTCGGTGTAAATCTCTTTGCACACCGCGTCGCGGGCCTTTTTGAAGTCGCCCCTCGACAGGGGCGCTGGGCCCGAGCCGGTGACGCCCGCCTTGTGCGCAGCCGCGAAGAATGCGCCCACCTTGGCGACCTCGATGTTGGCTTGGCCGAGGTTGTTGAGGATGAGGGCCCGCTCGTCTTTGGAGGTGCGGCTGGCGTTGCCCACGAACACATAGTCGACGTTGGGGCTCACCTTGCGGGCGACTTTGCCGCCCATGGCTTCGACCCAGCCTTTGGCCTTTTGGGAGTCGGGCACGGCGGTGAGCACCACGGTTTTGCCGCTGAGGTCGGTGGGCACGTTGACGTCGGTTTTGATGTGCTGCCCCATCAACGTCGCCGTGAACATGAACATGCGGAACTGGTCGTCGCTGAGGCCGAGCGACTTGGCGTCTTTCTTGTCGACGACGCGATCGAGGTTGACGTCGAGGCGCTCCAACGCCGAACGCACTTGGGGGTCGCGCACTTCAGACAGCTTCAACGTGGTGGGCACAGCGTCGAGGCCGATGCCGGCGCGAATGCCGAGGGCGCTGTTGGGCGAAGCGGCGGTGTTGTTGACGGTGGTGGGCACGTCGAGGCGCGGCGGAGGCTCGCCGAACATCTTGGCGTACTCCTTGTTGAACGCGCGCAGGCCGGCCTTGGAGAACTTGCCGTCGAACTTGCCCTCCATGAGCTCGTCGCGAATCTTCACCAGCTGGGATTTGGAGGCCCCGCTTTGCACCAGCTTCTTGGCTTCGGCGGCGGAGACGACGTCGGACGGGCCGCGCGACAGGTAAGAGTTGCTGACTTGGTTGCGGAGGTCGCTGATGCGCATCGGAGGCTCCTGAGGGTGAGGATCGGGATCGAGGGCCAAGCCTTGCTTGGCCTTGTGCGTATCCCTGGGATCAATGCGGGTGGGCCCAAGGGTAGAGGGCTTCTTCATGCGTCTACAAACCGCTGTGGGCGTTTGGCGGTGACATCTGGGTGGCAGGATCTGGGTGGCGGGAGCTCACCGCAGTGTGCCCCCTCAGCGAACAGGCACCTCCCGCTGGGGGACATCCACCACCCCTTGTTGGGCGTGTTGGCGCAACCAGCTGGCCAAATCGGCGCGGGTGCCCACCTCCCAGAAGGCGTCCATCACCGCCCGCACCCGTGGCACCGTGCGCAACGCCTTCAGCGTCACCAGATACCAAGGCACGGTGGCGTCTTTGAGGTCGCCCTCGAGCTGGGGCACGCGCTGCAAGCCCAACAGCTCCCCCTGCACCCGCGGCAGAACCATTGCGCCCATGCCTTGGCGCACGGCTTCGCGCAGCACCAAGAAGCTGTTCGACACCAGCGCCGCCGGACGCGTCCCCCGCTGGCGCTCCACCCACTGCGCGATGGGCATGTGCAACAGCTCCTCGGCGTACTGCACCCATGGCACGTCTGCCGGCTGCGCGTCGGGGGCGACTTCTGCGGCACGCTGGGGCGACATGAACACCCCGAGGGGCAAGTCGGGGAACCGCTTGAACACCAACGCCTGGTGATGCGGCCGCACCGAACGAACGGCGATGTCGGCCTCGCGTTGCACCAAGTCGACGGTGCGGTTCGAGGCCAGCACCTCGACGACGAGACCAGGATGACGCTCGCGCAGCCACCGCACCACGGGCGGCGCAAAGTCGACAGCGGGCCCTGGCGGCAGCGCCACCCGCACGCGGCCGGTGACGTCGGCCTCGAGGCCCTCCAGCGACGACACCGCCGCCTGCGCTTCGGCCACCATGGCTTCGGCGTGGGGCAACAGGGTCTGGGCTGCCGCCGTCAACGTCAGCCCATCGCGGTGGCGGTCGAAGAGCACCTGGCCCACCTCGTCTTCGAGGGTGGCGATGTGCCGCGACACCGTGGCCTGGCCCACGTCGAGGACGGCGGCGGCCGCGGTGAACGAGCCCGCCTGGCAGCAGGTGGCGAAGGTGCGGAGGGTCTCCCAAGAGAGGGGCGACATGATGGCTCCTGGTGCATCCGTATTTGGATGCGTCCTACTCAACATTCACGGATGTCTACGTTTTTCGGATGGATACCATGTTTGCACTTCACACGCCGCTGCGGCGTTCACCCAGGACTCGCCATGACCCGCTTCGCTCTGTTGTCTTCGCTCTTCGTCGTCGTCGTTGCTGCCGTTTCAGGCTGCGCGCTGACGGATCACCCCACCCAACCTGCGCCGCTGACATCGACGGCGATGCCCACCTGGAGCGAGGTGGGCGTGGGCCCCGTCGAGCACGACGCTGTGGTGTCGGCCCGCTGGGCGGTGGAGTTGTCGGGCTTGCTCGACTTGGACTCAGACGCAGCCAAAGCCGCCGGGCTCGTCGACGACAAGACGAACATCGTGCTGCCCGTGCATGTGCTGCGGCACCCCACGGCGGGCACGTTTGTCATCGACACCGGCGTCGACGAGGACTTCGCGTCGGGCGGGGAAGGGCCCGCGTCAGGACTGGTGAAGAGCTACCTCTCGGAGATGAAGGCGGAGCGATCGCTGAAGTCGATTCTCGACGCTGAAGACAAAGTGGCCGGCGTGATTCTCACCCACATGCACCTCGACCACGTCTTGGGATTGCGGGATGTGCCCCACGACGTCCCGGTCTACATGGGGCCGCAAGAAACCCACGCCGAAGATCCCATGCACCTGTTGATGCACGGCACCTACGACGCGCTGCTCGACGGGCGCCCTGCCCTGCAAGAGTTGTCGTTTGCCCCGGCGTCGTCGGCGTCGTCGGCGTCTGGCATCCAAGGCGTCATCGACCTCGTGGGCGACGGCAGCATCTACGTGTTGTGGACGCCCGGGCACACGTCGGGCTCCCTCTCGGTGGTGGCGCGCACCACCGACGGCCCCAAGCTGTTCACCGGCGACACGTCGCACACGTTGTGGGGCTGGGCGCACGGCGTCCCCCCAGGGACGTTCACCGCCGACGGCGCGCAGAACAAGGTCGCCCTCGACGCCCTCAAAGCCGTCTTCGCGCAGTTGCCCCACGGCGAGGTGTTTGTGGGCCACGAACTCGACGGCGAAGACACCGGCGTGCCGCAACCTCGCCTGGCGGCCGCCCAGAGCCGCTGATGTTTGTCGACAGCGACACCGTCGTGCCCCTGCGTGCCGCTCAGCGGCCGGAGGGGCTTTTTGCTTGGAATGCAGCCTGGACCTCAGGCGGTTTCGACGAACACACCCCACATGCGCCCCGGCAGATGGGTTTGCACATTGTCTCTGGTGCGGCATGGTCGCCGTTCGTGCCCGCCCGACGACACGTCAGACGTTGACGCCCGCATCGGGTGCACGCTGAAGCCACCTGAGGTGCCCCGCTTGTCTGCCAAGAATCCGTTGCCCATCCATCAGTCGACCCTCGACAACGGCGCCCGCGTGGTGCTCCTCCCCTCTCGCGGTGCCCCCGTCGTCGCCGTGCAGGTGTGGGTCGACGTTGGCTCCGCCGACGAGAAAGACGGCGAAGGCGGCCTCGCCCACGTGCACGAGCACATGCTGTTCAAGGGCACCGAAAAGCGCGGCGTCGGCGCCATCGCCGCCGAGGTCGAAGCGTCGGGCGGCGACATCAACGCCTGGACGTCGTACGATCAGACCGTCTACCACCTCGTGCTCGCCAGCCGGTTCTTCGAGACGGGGCTCGACATCCTCGCCGACGCCATCTCCAACTCGGCCTTCGACGCCGACGAACTGAGCCGTGAACTCGAGGTCATCCTCGAGGAGATCAAGCGCTCTGAAGACCAACCCCAGAGCCGGGTGAGCCGCGCGTTGTTCGACGCGTCGTTCAAAGAGCACCCCTACAAAAAGCCCGTCATCGGCCACGCCAAAGTCGTCGCAGGCTTCACGCGCGACCAGATCCTCGAGTTCTACAAGACGCACTACCGCAGCGACCGCCTGACCATCGTGTGCGCCGGTGACTTCGACGTCGACGACGCCCAAGCCAAAGTCGAAGCTGCCTTCGGCCACCTGACGCCGTCGGGCACGACGCTGCCGGAGCGCCCCATCGAGCCCCCCCAAGGCGGGCTGCAGGTGCGCGGCCTCACCGACCAAGTCGAAGAAAGCCAGCTGGCCCTCGGCTGGCACGGCCCCAGCGTACGCAACGACGACCTCGCCGCCGTCGACGTGCTGTGCGTGTTGTTTGGGCAAGGGGAGTCGTCACGCCTGGTGCGTCGGGTGAAGCACGAGCAGCGATGCGTCAGCCACATCTACGCCTACGCCTATACGCCGCGCGACGCAGGCCTCGTCGTCGTCGGCGCGTCGTTGCGGCACGACCAATTGCACATGGCGCTCGACGAAGTCGCCCAACTCGTGCACCAGCTGTGCACCGAAGACGTCTCTGACGACGAGCTCGCCAAGGCCAAAGCCATGTTGCGCGCCGAAGAGGTCTACCAACGCGAAACCGTCGAGGGGCTCGCCCGTCGCACCGGCTATTGGGCCACGACGTGTGGCGACGCCGGACACGAGACGGTGTACGAGCAACAGGTGCAAGCCATCACCACCGACGACATCCGTCGAGTGGCGCAGAAATACCTGCGCCTCGACGAGCTGACCTGCGTGGTGTTGGTGCCCGAAAAAGAGAAAGACCTCATCGCCGAAGCCAAGCTGCACCCGCTGGTGCACGATGCCTTTGCCAAAGAGCGCGAAGTCGTCGAGGCCCCTGCCGTCGACACCCGCCCCCGGCGCAGCCTGTCGACGTTGTTGGACGGCGGGCGCCTCATCGTCGAAAGCGACAGCACCAACCCCATCGTCACCACCCGGCTGTGTTGGTTGGGGGGGCTGCGAGGTGAAAGCCCAGAGACCGCCGGCTACCACCACCTGATGAGCGAGATGCTCACCCGCGGCACGGCGCTCAAGACCGCCGAAGACATCGCCCACCGCATCGACTCCATGGCCGGGTCCATCGACGCCTTCAGCGGACGCAACTCCTTCGGCATGCGCGCGTCGTTTCTCAAAGAGAACTTCGCCGAGGGCTTTGAGCTGCTCACCGAATGCCTGCGCTCGCCGTCGTTCGACGAAGAAGAGCTGGAGCGCACCAAGGAGCTGGTGCTTGAAGACCTGCGCACCCGTGCCGACAACCCCGCCGGACTGTGCTTCGACCTCTTCAACAAAGCCATGTGGGACGCTCACCCCTATCGCGAGGATGTGCTCGGCACCGCCGACAGCATTCGCAACGTCACCCGCCAACAGCTCACCGAGTTCTACCTGCAGCGCATCTCCCCGCCCCTCGGCGTGATGTCCATGGTGGGCGACATCGAGTTCGCCGACGCCATCGCCTTGGCGTCGCCCGCGTTGCGCACCAACGACCTCGAAAGCATGCTGCCCAAGCACTGGGCGCCCGCCGAAGAAGAGCCCATCGACAGCGTGCGCGTCGCCCGCCGCACCCGCGACCGCGCACAAGCACACATGATCGTTGGCGCCCGCGGCCTCAAACTCACCGACGACCGACGCCACACCCTCGAGGTGCTGTGCGCCATCTTGTCGGGCCAAGGCGGACGCCTCTTTCTCGAGCTCCGCGACAAACAAAGCCTCTGCTACTCGGTGTCGGCGTTCTCCGTCGAGGGCATCGAGCCCGGCAGCTTCTCCGTGTACATGGGCACCAGCCCCGACAAGGTCGACCAAGCCCTCGTCGGCATCGACAACCTCCTCGACCAGCTGATGCAAGACGGCATCACCGACAAAGAGCTCGCCCGCGCCCAGCGCTACCTCGTCGGCACGCACGACATCGGGCTGCAACGGCTGGGCGCGCGCGCCAACGTCATGAGCTTCAACGCGCTTTACGGCCTCGGCTTCGCCGCCCACCTCGACTACGCCGAGCACATCGACAACGTGACGTGCGAAAGCGTGCGCGAGCTGGCGTGCGAGATGTTGGCCCCGCAGCGACGGGTGATGGCCGTGGTCGGCCCCGAAGGCACCGGAGGCCCTGAAGCCAACTGCAACCCCAAAGGCGTCGCTGGCGACTGAGCACAGCAGCGGCGGTGTGCTCTGCCGACGTCAGCGGGTGCTGGCCTCGTCGCAGGTGTCGCACTGGCGCAACGCCTTGAGCCGGTGTTGCGCGAGCGACCAAGCCGACAACTCCGGCAGCTCGGTCGGCTTCTTCACCTGCAGGTAGGCGTCTTTGGCGGCGCGGAGCAGGCCCAGCCGCTCGGCGACACGGCCGAGAATGTAATGGTCTTCAGGACGCAACGCCCCCAGAGCCCGGGCGTCGACGCTTTTGGCGAGCACCTCGAGCGCTTCTTCATGACGCCCACTCTCCGCGAACAGCGTCGCCAACGTGCGCAGGTGTTCTGACGACGAGAAGTCGGTCATGGCGTTGGCCATCAACGCGTTGCCGATGGCGTCGTCGAGACCGCCGCTCGACTTGAGAAACAGACGGTTCCAAGCGAGCGCGTTCAGCCGTGCTGGGTTTTTGCCTTGGCGTTGGGTCAGGCGCCGCAACAACGCTTGCCCGGCGGCGATGTCGCCGCGGTGCAACGACGCTTGCGCCAGGCGCTCCATGGCCTCGGCGTCGCCGACGTGTTCGGCCAGTCGCAGCTGCGCCATCTGTTCGACGCGGTCGACCTCGCCTCGCGACAGCAGGCGCTCGGTGTCGACGTGAAAGCCGGCACTGTGCAGGTCGATGTCGCCGTCAGACATCGCTTGCCACAGCAGCCAATCGCGGATTTCTGCGTCGAAGGCGTCGATGCGCACCTGCAGTCCGGCGCGGTGCTTCAAAGCCACCACCTGCAAGGCCGAGCGCTGTTTGCTCGACGTCACCAACTCCGCAGGCGGCTTTGGCGCTTCAGACAACCAAAAGGCCACAGCGTGGTCGTCGCCGCGGGTGACAGCGCGCAAGGCATGGCGTGCCACAAAGGCGTCGGCCTCTGGGCCCGGCGGCAACAGACGCACACCGTCGTCGTCGTCGACCACCCACCATGCACCGCCGACACCGACGACAGGCTCGTCGGGCGTCAAGCGGCTCACGCGGCGGGCGCCGTCTGGGGTGTGGTGCTCGACGTGCACGTCCATCTGGCAGACGGTGGTGTCGCGAATGAACGGCAGGCTCAGCCCTTCTTCGTCGGCGAAGGCCATGAAGCGGTCGGCCTTGTCGGCAAAAGACGCCGCACGTCGCGCCGTCAACAGCTGCCCCTCGTGGCGTCGAGCCCGGGCGTCGGCAATGCGCTCGGTCGACAGCGTCTTCGCCACATGCGTCAGCAGCATCCGTTGTTCGCCGCTGGCGTCGCGCAAGCAGTCTTCGGCCGTCGACACCCGGCGCAAACGACGTGAGCGCTGCCGCCACACGCGCTGGTGCTCGACGTCGTCGGTGATCTGCGCCGCGAACACCAGCACGTCGGCCGCAGGGGCGTACAGCCGGGCAGCAGGCAATTCACGCGCCGCGCCCAACAACCAGTTTTGGCGCTCGTCGTCGTCGTGGGTGAGGTGGTCGACGAGGGCCGCCGCCGCAGGGGCCCCCTTGTGGGCGGCGATGGCGGCGATGAGCAACGGCATGCGCCCTTTCGCCTTCGACGACGTCAACACGTCGGTGGCGTCGGCAAAGCGACCGAGGCGCAGCATGGCGCGCGCGAGGTGCACGTCGAAGGCCTCGTCGTCGGTGCGCTCCCTGAACCGGGAGAGGTGGGCCACGGCACGCTCGAGGTCGGCGTCGGAGGCCATGGCGCCGCCGAGTGAGCCATGCAGATGCAACAGACCCAGCTGCGCGTCGATGCCCGGATGACGCGGCGCCAGCCGCTGGGCCTCGACGAGGGCATGCTCTGCCGCGGTCTTGTCCATGCCGACGTGCAACAGCCGGCCGAGGTCATCGTGCAACAAGCTCCACCCCAACAACATGTGGGCGCGGGCGCGCTGTGGTGCCGCGTCGACGGCCTGTCGTGCAGCTTGCTTGGCGGCGGCGCCGAGGCCGACCTGCAGCAACGCCGTCGCCAGGCGCTCGTGGTGTGCGGCGTGCCACGGTTCGCGGTCGGCGCTGGCTTGCAGCAAGGCAATGGCGTCGACGAGTTGCCCGTCGCGCAAGGCGACGGCAGCGTCGTGGCGGTAGCTCACGCGCACGCGGCTCGCCTGCCGAAAGTCACGCAACACGTCGGCAAATGCTGTGGCGCGGCTGGCCGAGAAACGGCCCTCGCCGGTGTGCACCACGTAGCGCACCTCAAGAAGGTCGTCGTCGACGAGGCGCACGTCGCGCGCGACATAGGCGTCTGACAGTTGCTTGCGCATCCCCCGTGGGAGGGGGCCAAAGCGGTAGCCCGGCGGCAGGTGCAGACGCACGACCACTTCGGCGTGGTGCGGTTCGCGCAGCCACAACGGCAGCGCACGTGGGGCATCGGCCTCGACGACAAAACGCGGCAAGAACCCCCAGCTCATGTCAGGGGCCAGACGCAGACTGCCTTCGACCTCGTCGACGCGGTAGGCCATGGCGTCGTCGGTTTCGAGACGCAGCCAGAAGGGCTCGTCGAAGGCGTGGGCTTGGGGCTGCTCCATGTGCGTCAGCGTCGACGCGCCATAGGTGCGCTTCACGTAGGCGGTGAAGTTTTGCTCGAGGGCGGCGTCTTCGCGCGACGCAAAAAACTGCCGCAACGCATGGGCGATGGTGCCTTCGGCGCGGGTGGTCTCGAGCACCTGCGCCGGCGCCTGGTCTTGCAGGTGGATCTCCCGCACTTCGACGTAGCGGTTGGTGTCGGCCGCCCGACGGGTGATGGTGCGCAAGCGCTGAGTGTCATCGGCCGCGACGAGGGCGCGGCGGCCTTGGAGGTTGGCGGGCACGTCGACGGCACCGCTGACGACGTAGGTGGGGTCGATCCACCAGTCCGCCTGCCCCTCTTCGCCACGCACAAAGACGATGGCGTGGTTGAACAGACCCACCCCGGGGAGATGGGGAGGCACCTCGGGATCCGGCGCCGTGCGCAGCAGCGCCACGTGGGCGTCGACGTCGAGCGCGCGCAACGCTTCCACCAGCAGGGTGCTCTGGTCTTTGCAGTCGCCCAGGCCACGCTGCAGGATCTGCTGCGTCGAATGCGGCAACACCGCCGCCTCGCCCAGCTCCAACCCGGTGTACTTCACCCGTCGACGCAACCGCAGCAGCAGGGTCTCCACCACCTGTTTGCGCTTGTCGACGCTCGCGCCTTTCAGCGACGAAAACCCAGACACCAGTGGCGAGCTGCCGTCGGTGGCCAGCGCGTCGTCGACGAACGCGGCGTAGGCGCGGGCGATGTGGTTCCAGCTCTTGCCCGTCGAGAACGCCACGAACGACGTGCGCGGCTGATGGGCAGGCGCCATGGGCTCCAACGCGGGCGGTGCAGGCGGATGCTCGACGTCAAAGACGCGCACCACGCGTCCGTCTTGGCGGTGCAATGTGGGCTGCAGGTTCAGACCCCGCACCGAGAAGCGAAACGGAAAGGCTTGTGGCACGTCGAGCGACACCCGCACCCGTCGGGTGGGAAGCGTGCGGCTGAGCAGTGCCTTTTGCACCGTGCCGGCAGCGAAATACGGCCGCCACTCGGCCATCTCGGTGACCACTTCGACGACAGTGCCGGGCACGAAGCGGGGCAACATGGCCACCACCTGGCGTCGGTCGGTGATGAGGGCGCCCTCTTCGGACAGGCCGCCGACGTCTTTCACGTCGGACGCGCGCAGCCAGTGCACCTTGCCACTGGGGTGAATGACGCGCGCGCGGATGATGGGTTTCTTCTCGAACCACGGCGCGTAGGGCGCTGCCATGCTGCGCAACGGCTCTGCGCCTGCGGGATGGCGCACGACGAACACCCGGCGAAACTGGCTGGCGTGGGCGCCCTCGTCGTCAAAGCGGTAGTGCACATCGTCGAGGAGGATTTCGACGGGAGCGGTGACGTCACCACGAGCAGGCGGCTGGGCGGCGTACTGCAGAAGGTCGGCGGCCGCCGACGCGAAAGGAATGTCCAAGTCGACCGGCGCCTTGGTCGCCGAAGACGAGGCTGTCGACGTGGAGGGACTCGACGTAGAGGGTGTCGACGTGGAGGGTGCAGCCATCGATGCGGCGGCTGCGACCAAGGTGCACACCATCATCCAAGCCAGGTGCGTGCGCAGCCGGCTGCGTCGTCGCTGGAGAATGGCCAGCGGCGACGAGGACAAAGCCTGCGAGAAAGGCGGACGAGGCGTCATACGTGCTCCCCTGGCGAACTCCTGTGCGGCCGTGCGACCACTCCCTTTTGTTCATCGGCCCCATCCGGGCCGCGGTTGAGGTGCGCCGGAGCCTCAGCAGGGCTCCGCACGCATGTCTGACCCCCTCCAGCAGAAAAAGTTGCTCCCTCCTGCACGGGGCCGACGGCGAGGTGCGACGTGTGTGTGGCAAGACGGTCTCGCAGTTGTCGTCGAGAACGGTCTGTCGCCGCCGCACGTGCATCGGCGTCTTTGGATTGTCCCATCCCCGACGACAAATGCAGGGACTTCGGTGGATCTGACGCAAATCAACGCTGAATTCGGCGTGGATCCCCCCAAAACGGCGCACTTCGCTGTCGGTGCATGTGGGTGGGGGCCGCCCGTGCACCCACCTGCTGCGTCCAAATGCCGCTGCCGACGACGACGCATTCGCCCTTGGGCCCCCCGGCCCAAGACGCTAGACCTCGCGCAGGAGTGATTCATGACCGAGCCTCACATCGACGACGACAAGAACTCTTGGGAGGGCAAGCCCTTCTACAAAAACCCCTTCGTCATCGCCTTCGTGTTGGGGGCGCTGGCCCTGACGTTGATGCGCCCCCTCAGCTTGCTGTTTCTCGACGCTCCCGACCCGTTGGTGCATGTGCAGCCGTGGAGCATGACCGGTGACGACGACAAACCCTTCGGCACCGAGCAGTTGAAGGGCAAGGTGTGGCTCGCCAACTTCATCTTCACCCGGTGCCCCACGCAGTGCCCCAAGCTCACCCAGGTCATGCAAAAGGCGGTCACCAACCTCGACCACCACGGCGACAACATGCACTTCGTGTCGTTCACCGTCGACCCGACCTACGACAAGCCGCCGGTGTTTCAAGCCTACAAAGAGAAATTCAACATCTCGTCGTCGAGGTGGACGTTTGTCACCGGCAGCGAGAAAGACATGCACGACCTTTTGCAGGGGCAACTGAAGTTGTTTGTCGGCGAGAAAAAGCCCGTCAACGCCGAGGAGGGCACGCCACTGCCCGACGCCGAACAAGCCAAGCCGCCGCGCGACCAACTCTTCGACATCGCCCACAGTGGACGGCTGGCGTTGTTCGACCAAAACGGCGACCTGCGCGGATTGTTCACCGCCGACGACGCTGGCCTCGCCGCCATGGGCAACGCCGCCAAACTGTTGGTGCTCAAGGGCCCCAATCCGTAGCCCCCAACCCACAGCGGGTGACGTCGACCTCGGCGTCTACGACTCTTTCGAACGCGGATGCGCGGCGTCGTACACCTGGGTCAGACGCGCCAGGTTGACGTGGGTGTAGCGCTGGGTGGTGCCCAACGAGGCGTGGCCCAACAGCTCTTGAATCCCTCTGAGGTCGGCGCCGCCCTCGAGGAGGTGGGTGGCAAACGCGTGCCGCATCTTGTGAGGATGCACCCGCCCCCGCACCCCCAGCTGTGCCCCGCGCTCGGCCATGGCTTTGCGCAACACCGCGTCGTTGACGCGCTTGCCGCGCACGCCGAGAAACAGCGCTTGCTCGTCGTCAGCGGCCTTTTCGGCCAGCTCTGGACGCACCTCGCGCAGATACACCTGCAAGGCTTCGCCGCAGGTCTTGTGAAACGGCACCATGCGTTCTTTGCGGCCCTTGCCGATGACGCGCAGCCACCCGTCGTTCATCTGCACGTCGGCAACGTCGAGCGACACCAGCTCGCTGATGCGCAAGCCGGTGGCGTAGAGCAGCTCGAGGATCACCAGGTCACGACGTTGCGCAGCCGACAACTCGCCGTCGACGGGCTGCGCTTCACACAACGCTTGGGCTTCTTCGACGCTGACGCTCCTCGACAACGACTTCGGCCGCTTGGGGGAGTCGAGCCCGTCGGCCGGGTTGTGCGTCATGTGCCCGCGCTTGTTGGCCCACTTCACGAACGAGCGGATGGCCGACAACTTGCGCAGCATCGTGGTGGTGGCGTCTTTCGCCTTGTGACGGTCGTTGAGGTACGCCCGCAGGTGAAACGTGGTCAGCGTGTCGACGTTGGCCACCACTTTGGGGGCTTTGTCGTCGAGAAACGCGAGCAGCTGCCCCAGGTCGCGTCCGTAGTTGGCGACGGTGTGGGGCGAGCGACGTCGAACGTGCTCCAAGTCGTGCAAGAAGGCATCCACCAGCGACTGCATGCTCCATTGGCGCACATTCGCCGGCAAAGAGCCAGTTTACGGCTGCGGCTCTGCTGGTGTGTTCACGACGGGCGGGGAGCGCAACATGTGCTTGGCGCGCACCACGCGTCGCGTGACGTCGACGTTGCGGTGCAACTTGGCGACGGGATCCCCCAACATGAAGCTCGGCGGTGAAAACGGCATTTGAATGTGCAGGGTGTGCTCCACAAAGACGCCACCTGCGTGGGGGCGCAGCCGCCAGGTGCGCACCATCGACGACGCCGGCCCTTTCTCTTGCGTCCACCGGATGACGACGCTGCCGTCGCTGTGTTTGTCGACGACGGCGGCAAACACCATGGTGATGTTCGGCAGAAACACGGGCGTTTCGCGCACCACTTCGAAGGTGGCGCCGTTGGCGGTTTGGCGCACCACGCGTGCGCTGAGAGCGCCGTCGACGAGCACGTCTGCCTTCGCCCAGTTCGTCAACTGCGACGTGGCTTGTGCTGTGGTGACGTCGAACCACGCCGACCACGTCAGCCGGTTGTTGCCGCCGTCGAGCAGCGCGGTGCCCGTGAACTTCGGCGTCGACACATCGACAGGCTCTGCGGCCATAGACGACAGGCTCCACGACGACGTCGTGAGGCAGAACAGCATGCATCCGATGGCGCGTCTCACATGCACCTCATGGGGTCTGGGGGCGTCGTCCGGCGATGAAGCGACGCACGTGGGACTGCAGCTCCAAAGGCGCGGGCGCCCGACGGGGAGACGCCGACTGCAGCATGCTGATGAGAATGATGGGCCCCAAAAAACTGGCGACCATTTGAAAGGGGTCTTCGTCGGTGTGCAGCCGTCCCTCCTCGACGTAACGACTGCACAGGGCGGCGACATCGCGCATGGTGCTGCGGGGGCCCACCGACGCCTGCCGCAGCTGGGGGTCGCGCGCCATCTCGAACATGATGGTGGCGAAGAGATGCCCGTTCTTGTGCAGCAGGTCGGCGTAGAGGGTCGCGGCTTGAAGAAAGTCGGCCTCCATGTCGCCGGTGTACGCCACGGCGTCGTCGTCGATGGCGAACGCCCGTCGGCGGATGGCGGCGGTGACCAGCTCGGGCTTCGAGCCATATTTGCGAAACAGCGTCGCCTCGTTGACGTCGGCCTCGTCGGCAATGCGACGGGTGGTGGCGCCCGCATAGCCGTGCGTGGTGAGCACGCGAATGACGGCGTCGAACACAGCGGCGTCGGAAATGACTTTCGGCATGAGACGGTCCAGTGCAGTTTGCAAGTACATACTTGCAAATGAATCTGCCGCATGCAAGCATTCACTTGCATTCAGCAGGAGGCCGCATGACAGCGATGGATACGATGGCTCCTTCTCCGGCCCCACGCCCGACAGCCACATGCCCGACCGCTGCGCGCGCCGACAGCCCCGCTTGGGTGCTGCTGTTTGCCGACGTCGAGGAGGGCGACCTGGCCCTGGTGGGCGGCAAGGGGCTGAGCCTAGGCCGCGTCGCCCAGGCCGGGTTGAACGTCCCTGCTGGATTCTGCGTCACCACCCGCGCCTACCTGGCATTTGTCGACGCTGTCGACGGATTCGCCGCCGCCCGCGACGCCCTCGATGGCCTTCGTGCCGACGACGCGACCGCCATTCGCACCGCCGCGGCCCAGATGCGCGCGCTCCTGTTGTCGACGCCACTGCCGGCGAAGTTGCGCGATGACGTCGACAACGCGCTGGCGGCGCTGCCTGCCGCGCGGTCGGTGGCGGTGCGCTCCAGTGCGACGCTTGAAGACCTGCCGGAGGCGTCGTTTGCCGGGCAGCACGACTCGCACCTTGAAATCAGTGGCCTCGACAGCGTCATGCACCACATTCAACTGTGCTTCGCGTCGCTGTTCACCGACCGCGCCGTCGCCTATCGCCGTCGACAAGGCCTGCGCGAAGACGACGCCGCCATGTGCGTGGTGGTGCAAGCCATGGCCGCATCCGACGTCGCCGGCGTGCTGTTCACCGTCGACCCCATCAGCGGGCACCGGGGACATTGCATCGTCGACGCCAGCTACGGCCTCGGCGAAGCCGTGGTGTCGGGCGTGGTCAACCCCGACAACGCCCGCGTGCGCAAAGACGACGGTGCCGTCGTCGACTACGCCATCGGCGACAAGGCCAAAGCCATTCGTCCGCGTGTCGACGGAGGCACCGACGTCGTCGACGTCGACGACGACAGACGCCGCGCACGCGCACTGACCGATGCACAACTGAGCGCCGTCGTCGACGTCGGACGCCGCCTTGAGGCGTTGTATGGCGTGCCGCAAGACGTGGAGTGGGGCATCGAAGACGGCAATGTCGTCGTGCTGCAAAGCCGACCCATCACGTCGCTGTTTCCGCTGCCGTCTCCCCTCCCCGACGACGGACGTCTGCATGCATACATGTGTGCCGGCCACCAGCAGGCGAATCCGGCGGCGTGGAGTCCGTTGGGCATCTCGCTCTTCGGCCTCGTCTTTGCCTTCGGGCAGACGCCACCGTCGACACCCACCCCCGCGGTCTTCAACATCGGGCACCGGCTGTACGTCGACTTCACCGTCTTTTTGCACAAGCTGCCGACGCGGGTGCTCATCCCGCGGGTGCTCATGGCCATCTCCCCCGCCGTCGCCGAACGCATGGTCGCCATCGTCGACCGACCCGACTTCGTGGCGGGTCGACGGCAAAGTCAGCTCCCACGGGCGACGCTGCTGCGCCTCCTGTCGCGCGCGATGCCCCGCGTGATGTGGAAGCTGTTCTTCGCCCGCCCCGAAGACGCCAACGGCGAGTGGGCGACGTTCATGCAAACGCAAAACGCCGTCCTCGATGAGCGCCTCGACGTCGACGACGTGGGCCAAGCGCTCGACGTCGCCGCCGAAGAGGCTTGGCGTGTGGTGCGCGACATGATGCTGCCCGTGGCGGTGCCAAACCTGTTGCCCGGCGTCATCGCCATGAAACTGCTCGAACGCCTGGTGCAAGGACGCGTCGACCCACGCGCGGTGACGACGTTGTCGAGTGGCCTTGAAGGCAACATCGTCACCGAGATGGACGCCGCCCTCGCCGACCTTGCCGAAGCGGCCCGCGGTGTCACCGACGTCGAACAAGCCATCCAAGCCGGAGACGCGGAGGCCGCATTGGCCGCCGCCCGCCAACACGGAGCCGACGACTTCACCCGGCACTGGACGTCGTTCATGGATGCCTATGGCCACCGCGGCGCAGGTGAAATCGACGTCGCCCGCCCACGCTGGCGTGACGACCCAGCCGGACTGCTGAACACGCTGTCGGGGTTGTTGCTCGATGCGCCCCACGCCCACCGACGACGACTGGGCGCGGCGCGCGCCGCATCACAAGCGGCCGAAGCCGACATCTTGCAGGCCGCCGGCAAAGGCGTTTTTGGGCGCCTGCGTCGACGACTGGCCAAGTGGTGCATCCGCCGCATCCGTGGCTACGCCCCCCACCGCGAACACCACAAGTTCTGGGTGATCCTGCTGTGGGGCAAACTGCGACGCGTGTTTCTGAAGGCAGGTGCAGCTGGCGTCGACCAGGGCTGGCTCGACGACGTCGACGACGTCTTCATGCTGTCGCTCGAGGAGTTGCGCGCCGCCTTCGCTGGCCGGGCCGACCTCGACGACCTCGCCACCACCGCCCGCCAGCGACGACAAGACCACGTGCGCTTTCAGCAGATGGCGCCCCCGCCGTTGTTGCTGAGCACCGGCGAAGTGCCCGCCGTGGTCCGCAAGGGCGGCCCGCTGCCCGACGGTGTCGTCGAGGGCGTCCCTGTGTCGGCCGGTGTCGTCGAGGGCGTCGCTCGCGTGTTGCGCGACCCCAGCGACGCCATCCTCGCCCCCGGCGAAATCCTCGTCGCCCCCTTCACAGATGCCGCCTGGACCACACTGTTTGTGCACGCCGGCGGGGTGGTCCTCGAAGCGGGCGGCGCCATGAGCCACGGCTCGGTCATCGCCCGCGAATACGGCATCCCCGCCGTCGTCGGGCTGGCCGACGCCACCACCCTCATCGCCACCGGCAGCCGCATCCGTGTCGACGGCGAATCCGGGCTCGTGACGCTGCTCGACGACAACAATGCCAACGACAATGCCAACGACGACAACGAAGACGACGCCAACGGTTCGCCGTCGTGACCCTCGACGCCCAAGCCCTTGCGGCGATGGCCGTCGCGGCAGGTGGACTGCTGTCGCCCGGCTCATTGTTGGTGACTCTGCTGCTGTTGAGTTTGCCCAACGGCGTTCGCAAAGCGGCCGGTCTCCTGGCCGGCTACGTCGTCGGCTACACCGCACTCTGTGGCGTCGTGCTCGTGGTCGGGCAGCACGTGCCCCGCTCCCCTGGTGCTGGTGATGGGGGTGCGACCTCCACGTTCTCCATCGCAGCTGGTGTGTTGCTGCTTCTGCTGGGCCTGCGGTCGCTGCGCCGTCCGACGTCGTCGTCAACGTCGTCTTGGAGTGCCAAGTTGCAGACGTGGCCGACGTGGCGCGTCGTCGCGATGGGCGTCGCCATCCCCGTGCTCAACGTGAAGAACTTGGCGATGTTCCTCTCTGCCTGCGGCATCGTCGTCGCCGCCCACCATGCTTGGTCGACGTCGACGACGTTGGCCGTGTGCGGCGCGATCGTCGCGTGCTTCTGCCTGTCGGTGGCGGCCCCGCTCGTCGTCACCGTCGTGGGCGGCAACGCCGTCCAGAGTCGGTTGGCAGTCGCACGACAGTGGCTCGAACGCCGTGCCTCATACCTGGGCGGAGGCGTCGCCCTCGTGCTGGGGATCCTGCTGCTGCTGCGTGGCGTCTGGGGATAGCGCGCGACCGTCGGCGTGACATCAAGCATCGCTGACGCCTGCGCTGAGGTCGTTCCAGCTGGAACGCGAGCGTTCCACCGGTGGAACATGCCTCCTGCCCCCGCACAAACACCCCATACTTTTCAAGCACTTGTTCACCGAGCGACGCCTGGCACTTCCCCTGCAAATCCCTGAGGCACCGCGGGCCCCACGCCCCCAACCTCAGGACCCCCCATGACCCTCTCAAACCTCCGCTCCACCCTCGTTCTCGCCACTGCGTGCACCACCGTCGTCGTCACCGCCGCTTGCGGGGCGCAACTCACCCCCCGCGTCGCTGAAGTCGAGCTCCGCCCGCAAGACGGCGCCACCCAAGTCTTCACGTTCTCCTACAACAGCGACGGCCTTCTCAGTCGTGTCGTCGGCGAGGTTGGCGGGCAAGCCGGCCTCGACACGCGCTACCGCTACGACAGCGGCGCCCAGCTCGTGTCCATGACGCGAGAAACCGCCGAAGAAGAACAAGAGCTGCAGTTCGAACGCGACGGCGGATACATCGTGCGCGCCACCATCGACGCCGAGTCGCACATCGCCTTCGCCGACTGCGTCGGAGGCGAACTCGAACTCACGGGCGACGGCGAGCAGGTGTTTGGCTGGCGCGACGGCAAGCTGGAGTGGAGCCAGGTGCTCCTCGAGACCGACGGCGACTGCAACACCTCCGCCGGCTTGTTCACCGCCGACATCACCTATTGGGCAGAGAACGACATCGCGCAGACAGACGATTCGCCGTCGTCGATGACATCGGAGAGCGACGTGCAGTCGACATTTGCACTGGCGGGTGAAGAGGTCGGCGCGTCCAGCAAGCAAACCGAGTTCGACGTCCGCTACACCCACCGCGATGATGTCCTGCTGTCGGTGCAGCAAGAGATGGAAGTGACCGACGCCAACGGCCGCCACACCACCGAGCACGACCTCGAGCTGTCCTACAACGACGACGGCGCCCTCGACGAGGTTGACCAAGAGATGCGCGCCGATGGCGTCGACGTCACCAGCCAGATTGAGTTCACCTACAACGACGACGGCTTCATCACCCGCATCGAAGACCGCGACGGCAACCGCTGGGAGATTCGCTACGACGACGGCTACGTCGGCGGCGTCACCTTCAGCTTGAAGAACGCCTTCGCAGGCGGCGAACACCTCGGCCTCGACGGCAAGCCGTTGCAAGACCTCACCGGCGGCAGCGTCGTCGACATCATGGGCAACTGGAATCTGTAGGCGTCGCGCTCCACATCACGCACACCCAAAGCAAACGCCCTCGACGTGCCATGACGACGTCGAGGGCGCTTGTTTTGACCGGCAAGTGCTACAGCTTGTCTTTGAACGACTGCAGCGTCGTTGCCAGCCCATCCGCGAGGGCCACTTGCGGGCGGAACCCCAGCGTCTTTTCGAGCAGGTCAGCGTCGAGGCTTGAGCGCAACTGCTCCCCCAGCCGGGCGTCGGCGTAGGTAACTTTGTCGTCGAAGGCGACATCCGCTGCTGCACACAGGTGACGGGCGAGTTCGTTGACCGTCGTCTCGACGCCGGTGCCGACGTTGTAGCCGCCAATGGGTCGCTCTTTCAGGGCACGTGCGTTGGCTTCGGCAACGTCCCCGACGAAGACGTAGTCGCGGGTTTGTTCGCCATCGCCGAAGATGGTGACGCCTTCGCCGCGCAGCAGTCGCTCGCAGAAGATGGCGACGACACCGGCTTCACCGTGGGCGTTTTGTCGAGGACCATAGACGTTGGCGTAGCGCAGCGAGGTGTATCCGATGCCATACATGCGGTGGTACAGCGCCAAATATTGCTCGGTGACGGCTTTGCTGAGGCCGTAGGGCGACGCGGGCGCGACGGGGTGGTCTTCGCGTGCGGGGTAGTGCTCTTGCTCGCCGTACATGGCGCCGCCAGAGCCGGCGAAGACGACGTGCTCGAGGCTGCCGGCCTCGCGCGCCGACTCCAACAGCCGCAGCATGCCGACGAGGTTGACGTCGGCGTCGAAGGCGGGGTCAGAGACCGATTTGCGCACGTCCATCTGGGCCGCCTCGTGCACGATGACCTCAGGTTTGAACGACGCGATGACCTGTTGGGCTTTGTCGGAGCGGATGTCGGCCACTTCAAGTCGGGCGCTCGGCGCCGACGCCAAGTTGGCCTCGCTGCCGCTCGACAAGTCGTCGATGACCACCACGTCGTGCTCTTCGGCAAACCGGTCGACGAGGTGGGAGCCAATGAAGCCGGCACCGCCGGTGACCACAACACGCATGAAAGCCTCCTCGTCGACGACGCCATCGACGCTGCGGGAGACTTACCATGTCGTCGAAGGTGCTGCCCAGCTGTAGATCATGTTCGACAAGCTGACGGCGAAGGCCTCGCTGACCACCTGGCGTAGACGGACGGGCTGAGCAACGCAGCCAACGTCGCGACCTGACCCGCCGAAGGGGTCTCCCCCCCTCTCGGACACCCCTTCAGTATTTGCCGATGAGCGCAGCCCCGACGACGACGCCCGTGCGGTAGGGCTCGATGCCGCCCTCCACGCGCACAGCCAAGTGCCGGTTGAGGTCGACGTGCAGGCCCACTGGAGCCTCTGACATCTGGGTGATGACCTGCAGAGGGTCTGAAAAATCTGTGGAGCCATCCGCGTCGAGCAAGAGGCCGATGCCGGTGGTGGGCCGTGCGTACAACCAGAAGCTGCCCGCCAGCCGCTCGGCGATGATCAACGTGGCGATGGCGCCGATGCGGTGCTGGGGTGCGCCTCCCCAGGTGTTGAACTGGTAGTCGCCGTACAGCTCGCCGGCGATCCACATGTCTTTTTGAAAGTGGTAGTCGAGGCGCAATCCGCCTTGCCCCCCGGCGGTGATGCCCCAGCCGAGGTCGCCGACGACGCCATAGGTGCCGGTGGTGCTGCCAGCGCCGAACAACATCATGTCGGTCTGCGGCACGCGGAATGTGGCGAAACCAGAGGCGCCGCCAAACGCGGTTCCACCAACGATGTTGATGTCGGCCGGGCTGTGAATCTCGACGCCACCGCCGCCGTGCACGCCCCCACCCGCCTCGACGAGCTGGCGCTCGGTGAACGGAATCGCCGTGCGGTACGTCGGCGTCGTGGCACACGCCGCAGCCGCCAATGCCGACACCGCGGCCAACGCCAGAAGAACAACGCGAGAAAAGAATCCGACATGCATGCCCCCATGGTGACCGACGGCTCCAGCCGGAGCCAGTTTCTGACCGCCGGCACCAGCTGATTTCTCGCGCACAACGAAAAAGCGACGCCTCTCGGCGCCGCTTCTCGTCGGTTGTGGATGCGAATTCCTCAGCAATGACTCAGCGACGACGTCGTCGCCACAGCAGGAGCGCCCCCAACACCACGGCCCACATGCCATTCGACGCCGGGGTGGACTGGGCACAGCTGGCCGTCGGCCCGTCGTCACAATCAATGCATCCGCAATCGGCGTAGGCGCAATCCTCATAGATGAAGTCGGTGTCGAGGTCGTCGTCAAACGTCGTCTTGGCCGACGACACATCAAAGCGGGTCGCCATCCGCTGCCGCGCCGGCGTGTGCAGCGAGGTGCGGGCCGTCGAGAACTCCGTTTTGGCATCGATGACGTCGTGCAACATCGTCCCCATGATGGCGTCGACGCGGTGAAGTCCGAGGTCGACGGCCCACACGTGCACCTCGTGCAGGGCGGGGTCGACGCCGAGGCGGGCGCGGCCTTGGGCGTCGAGGGCCAGTCGTCCGCGGGCCATGCCGTCGACGGCGTAGAACGCTTGCATGCGGTCGTGGGGGGTGACGCTGTCGCGCACCTGCACGATCACGCTCGCGCCGTCTGCGTCGAGGGTGACGACGGGCGGGGTGAAGTCAGACCACATCTCCAAGGTGACGCCCTCGACGTCGAGGGTGTGCGGCAGCCCCGGACGGGCGGTGCGCACGACGATGCTGTGCTTGCCTTCAAACGCCAGCTGCGAGTCTTTCACCACGAGGTGTTTGGTGTGCGCCAGCGGACGCCACGCACCGTGGTCGACGCGGTGCCACACCATCGGCGTCTCCCCTGCCGGCAAGCCGTCGGCGTCGACCGAAACGTCGACGACGACCGGCTGCCCAGCGCGCAGCTCTTCGACACTCGGCAGCGTCACTGCGGCGACGGCGGCCGAGGTGCGCAGCGGCGCCAACGTGCGGGCCTCGGCCGCGTTGGGGTCGAAGGCAAGGTCGGCAAAGATGCTCATGTGGTGGAACTGGTCGTGGCCGCCCACGGAGGGATCCGGCAGTCGACCGGTGCCGGTGATTTCGTGGACGTCGATGACGAACCCGCTCACCGGTGGCAGCGCGAAGCTCTGGTCGGCCAAGGCCTCGGTCAGCGTCGGCAAGAAGGCGCCCACCAATGCCGGCACGGCCGCCGCAATCTCGTCAGGGTCTTCGCGCAGCAGACCGCTGTTGAGGATCTCGACGTCGCGAATCCAGTTGGCCGCGTCACCGGTGACCAACTGCAGCGCGCCTTCTTCGTTGGGCACCAAGGCCATGTCGATGACGAGGTCGGCGCGCAGTGTGAGCAGGCGGAGCAACCCGGGGCCAATCTCGGCGTAGATGTCGAGGTCGAGGTCGTTGACGACGAGGTTGAGCAGCGGTTCTTCAAGCACCACCGCGCCATCTCCGTCGGTGGACGTGGTGTTGCGGCCGATCTGCATCTCGGGCATCCCCCGCGGCCGAATGTCGATGGCCAACGGCACACTCTCGCCCCCGGTGACGTCGTTGAGCGACGGCATCAACAGGCTCAAGGCGCCACTGCTCAGCTGGGGGATGTCGGCGCCGGTCATCGACTGGCACAACGCCCCTCCGTCGAAGGCGTTGTACAACAAGCTGTCGAAGAGGTTCTTCGAGGCGCCGATGGCGGCGTGGTAGGCGCTGCCCCCAGGCGTCGTCTGGTCGAGGAGGTAGACGGGCACGTCGGTGCTCGGCGCCACCACGCTCGGCACGCAGTCGCTGTGGTTGGCGTTCATGCCGGCACGCAGACGCAGGTTGAGGGCGTTGCCGTTGGCCTCGGCGTGGTTGGCGTAGGTGGTGAAGTCAACACCTTCGGCGCCGCCAGCAAAGGAGCCCAGCAGCGACTCCAAGTCGACGGTGCCTTCAAGGCCCAACAGCGTCGGCACAGTGGTGTCGTCGCTGGTGAACCGACAGACATCGTCGGCGTCGCAGTAGCTGACGTCAGGACGGGTGCAAGGGTCTTCAGCGCAACTCTCGTTGAGAAAGCTGGCCAAAGTCTCGTCGATGGTCTCGGTGAGCGTGTCTTTCAGCAGGTCGTCGACGAGGCCACTGGCGAGCCCGAGCAGCGCATTGGCGACGCCGCAGCCGAAGCCGCCGTCGATGTTGAGGTCGTCGGCGCCGATGGGAATGTCGATCTCTGAGTACGAGATGCGCAGACGGTTGAGCGGGTTGTCGTTGTCGAACGACAGGTCGACGACGACGGTGAAGTCGGTGGGTGGAAGCTCTGCGTAGCACCATCCCGTGGCGACGATGTCGGATGTCCACGCGCGCAAGTCGATGTCGGCGCGCAGGTCGCCGCCGTTGGCTTCGTAGAGGTTGACCTTCTTGACCACCACCCATGCCGCGCAGCTTTCATCGGTGATGTCGCCGTCGTCGGGGGAGCAGATGTCGAGGCTGTCGGTGTTGGGCGGAATCTCAAAGCCCAACAACGCGTGTGCTGGGTTGTCGGCGACGCACAAACCATCTGCGTTGCAGCTGGCGACGTCCTCTCGGGGGCCGCTGCCGTCTGGGCACGGCAAATCCGCACACGCAGCTGCCCCAAACGACGACACGATGGTCGGCAATGCGTTTTCAACCGCCTCCATGCCCGACTCCGACACCACCACTTCGGCAGCACGGTCGAACTGCAAGTTGTCGGGAATGGGGTTTTGCAGCGGTGCCATGACGTCGCCACATCCCGCTCCGTCGCATCCCATGGAGACGGCACCCAGCAGCATCAAGCTCGGCACCAACCGCATCATCATCGCTCGGGGGCGTGACAGACCTGAGGACGTCGACGTGGACAAAGTGGTTCGCATGCAACCTCCAAAACAGTGTCCCTGCAAAAGGGGCCTCTGCCTTGTACCACGTGGAGCGCGCGAAATCTCCTCCACCACAGACTTCGCCTGTGGCCCTTGTCGGTCACGTTGCCGTGCACTCAGCCGTCGCAGTGCGCCACGTAGTCGTCGGGGTCGCTGCCGTCACACGCGCCTGTTCCGCATGCTGGGCAGGTGTCGTCGACGGCAAAGGCCATCGGCGTATGCCGCTGGCGAAACACGTCGACGCTCAGCAGGTGTCCGACGAGAACGTCGTTGCGCTCGCCCAACAACCACTTGATGGCCTCCGTCGCCATCAGGTGCCCGACCACGCCGCAGGCGGCGCCCAACACCCCGGCCTGTTGGCAGGTGGGCACCACGTCGGCCGGCGGCAACGTCGGAAAGAGGCACCGCAAACAGGGTCCATCCGCGCCGGGCACCAGCAGCACTTGCCCCGCGCACGATGTCACCGCGCCGTGCACCAGCGGAATGTCTTCGGCCACGCACACGTCGTTCAGCAGGTATTTGTTGGGCAGTCCATCGGTGGCGTCGACGACGAGGTCGACACCACGCAGCTGGCGTGGGGCTCGCCCGGCCTGAACCCGTTCGCGCTTTTCGACGACGTCAACGTCGTCGCGCAAGGCACGCACCCAGGCGGCGGCGCGTTCGACCTTCGGTTGGCCGACGTCGTCTTTGCCAAAGAGAAACTGCCGGTTGAGGTTGCTTTCTTCGACGACGTCGTCGTCAAACAGCACGAAGGATCCGACCCCGGCGCCAGCCAACGCCTGCAACACCGGCGCGCCCAGCCCGCCGCAGCCCACCACCGCGACCTTGGCGTCGGCGAGACGTTGGACGCCCTCGACGCCAAAAAACGGCAGGGGAAGGTGACGCGAATGAAATGCAGGCAGCGTCGTCATGAGACCTCAACACAGGCCGCCCCCGGTGGCGGTCGTCTTGCGCATAGAGAACGCAAACCGCGGGGGCAACCACGTGGACGGCGCCGGGGGTGCCGGTGCCGGTGCCGTTGATTGCGTTGTTGTTTGCCGTGTTGTTTGCGCCACCGTGCCTCGGGCTGGTCGCCGATTGGCAGGCGACGACACGGTCGTGATAAGCACATGGCCCAGCCGCGGCTGCAGATCGATGGGATCTGCCATCGGCCCGGCACAGTGAGGGACGCACGTGGCGCAAGTGGTCGTTGATCTCGGTGGTGAAGAAGTCCTCCGTCGTCCGCTCAAAGGGCCAACCATGGTCTTGGGGCGCGACGCTGCAGCCGACATCCACCTCGACAACCGGGCGTTGTCACGTCGTCATGCCCAGCTTGAAAAACGCGGCGCCGCCATCTGGATTCGCGACCTCGGCTCGCAAAACGGTACCTTCGTCAACGGCGAACGCATCGACGAACCCCAGCCGCTCAACACCGGCGACATCGTCGAGGTGGGCCGCTACCAGGTGCGCATCGAAGGCGTCGACCAAGCCCAGGCCGACACCCCAGTGTTGACGCTCACCGGCCCCGAAGGACGCCACCGCTTCGCCATGGTCGGCGAAGAGATCATCATCGGCCGTGCGCCCTCGTGCGACATCGCCATCGGCCACAAGAGCATCTCTCGTCGTCACTTGCGCATTTCCACCGACGGGCAGCACTTCTACGCTGAAGACTTGGGCTCGCAAAACGGCTCCAAAATCGCGGGCAAGCGCATCGAACAGAAGACGCGCTTCAAGATTGGCGAACCCATCCAAATGAGCGACTTCTCCGTCGAGGTCGGCTACCTGGAGCAGGAGCGCCCACAAGAGCCAGGCGAGCCAGAAGGCGCCAACAAGACCATGATGATCGACCGCTCCGAACTGGCAAAGGCGGCGTACATCGACGGCGACTTTGAGCGCATGCGTTCGTCGGCCGGGCGTCTCGCCCTCGGACGTCCAGGTGCGCCTGCCGACGAGCAGTCGGATCCCCCCAGCCTCGACGACGAGAGCGAAGTCGTCGACGAGACCCGCGGCCAGCCGCCAGCTCCGTCGGAGCCACCGGCCGCTCCCAAGCCTCCGCCGGATCCCAACCCCCAAGGTCGACGCAAGCCGCGCAAACAACAAGCCGCGCCTGCGCCCTCCCCGTCGTGGGGCACGCTCATGGTGCCCGACGCCGCCGACCGCGACGTGAAGTTTGACGAGACGGTGACCATCATCGCCGAAGACGGCAGCCAAGGCTTTCGTCCGTCGAACCGCGCCTTCGCCGACCAGGCCTACCTGCTGTTTGTGCGCACCAACGAAGGCGTCACCGTCTCGGTCGCCGGCGACCGCCGCGTCATCACCGTCAACGGCAACCCCCAGTTGTTCTCGCCGTTGTCCGACGGTGACACCGTGGAGTTCGGCGAACTCAGCGTCATCTACCACCGGTAGTCTCGTCGGAGGCGTGGCTTCGCCCGCCTCTCGACGAGCCACCAACGACCAGTGCAGCGGGGTCGGTCTCGACGTGATAGACGCATGACATGGCCCCTCCCACTCGCATCCGCCACCGCGAAGCCGAACGCCTGAAAGAGCGTTTTCTGTTTCGTGCGTCTGCCGTGTTTTTTGCCCGGCTCGCCTTCCTCGTTCTCGGCGTCGGCATCTTGTCCATCGAGAGCTGGAGCCAAGCCTTTGGCGTCACCAACAACATCGCTTGGCTGTGGTGGGCCGGCATGGCCGGGTACACGGTGTTGGCCCAGTTCTTCGCTGGGCACGAGTTGCACGGCCGCCGGGTCCTCTTCGTCACCCTCACTCTCGACCTCGTGCTGTTGCTGGTGCTCATCAAAAACACCGGCGGACTGCAGTCGCCCGTGATGGCGGCCCAGCTGTTGTTCACGGTGTTCTTTGCGCTGCTCTTTCCCTCCCCTGTCGCCATCTTGCCGCCGGTGATGATGCTGCCCCTGGTGGTGCGCATCTCGCAGAGCTTGCCCGGCCGCCCGCCCTTCGAAGTCGAGCTGATGTACCTGCTGTGGATCGCCGCCCTCAACGGCATCGCCGTGTACGTCATCGTGTACCTCACCGGCCAAGAAGAACGTCGTCACCGGGAGATTGTCGAACTGGAGGGCGAGCTGAAAAAGCTGGCCGTCCTCGAAGAACGCAACCGCCTCGCCCGCGACATCCACGACGGCCTCGGCGCTTCCATGAGCGGGCTCATCATCCAAGCCGAATACGTGCAGACCTTGGTGAAAGACAACGCCGACCTCCTCGAGGAAGTCGCCGAACTCAAATCCGCTGGTGAAGAGGCCATCGACGAAATCCGCCGGGCCCTCAGCATGATGCGCGACGAATTCGAACTCGTCGAACAGCTCGAAAACACCTGCTCGACCTTCACCACCCGGCACAAAATTCCGGCGCGATTGACGTTGCACGGCGAGCCCACCCACCTCACCGAAGAGCAACAGCTCACCGTGTTTCGCATTATGCAGGAGTGCCTCACCAACGCCGCCAAACACGCCGAAGCCAGCGACGTTCACGTCGACGTGCTCTTTGAAGAAGAGAGCCTGAGGATGTCGATCACCGACGACGGCAAAGGCTTTGACGTCTCCAAGACGCCAAAGCACCACTACGGTCTGTTGAACATGAAAGAGCGCGCCAAAAAGGCCAACGGCAGCGTGTCCATCACGTCGCAGCCGGGCGAAGGCACGCGCATTGAGCTGTCCATCACCTGCTTCCCAGCAGGGACGCCTCACCAAGGCGTGCTCAGCGCCTCTGTCGTGGGCTCCCAAGCGGCATCCGAACCCTTGGCGAGCTGAGCGAGGCGTTTCCGTCGACAACGGCGACATGGGTCATGTGCCCGAGTTCGCCCTCAGAATTCCCAGAGAAGTCGACGTGGCCTCCGGATGGGGGTAGGGTTCACGCGCGCACGCGTGAGGCTCCAAGGAGGTCTGTGCCCATGGAAAAAGTCCGTCTGTTTGTCGTCGAAGACCAGCCCAAGATCCTCAAGAACCAGCTCAAACTGCTCGACGCGTTTGACGAGATCGACATCGTCGGCACCGCCCTCACCGGCGAAGAGGCGTTGAAAGAGCTAAAAGACCTCGACGAAAAGCCCGACGTCATCCTCTGCGACCTCGGCCTCCCCGGCATCAACGGCATCGATGTCACCCGCGAGGTCAAAAAGGAGTGGCCCAAGGTCGAGGTGTTGATCTTCACCATCTTCGACGAAGAAGACAAAGTGCTCGAGGCCGTCAAAGCAGGTGCCTCTGGCTACCTGCTGAAGGGCGCCGAAGCCCGCAAGATCGTCGATTCCATCCTCGAGGTGCGCCAAGGCGGCAGCGTCATCCAACCGTCGTTGGCCCGCGCCCTCCTGCGTCACTTCCGCATGCCCGAGACCGGCCCCGCGCCTGAGGGCTCTGTGCTGAAAGACGGCCAACAGACCGACCGCGTGCCCCCCACCGGCAAGCGCGCCCTCACCGAGCGTGAGCTGGAGTGTCTGCAAATCATCGCCAAGGGCCTTTCCAACAACGAAGCGGCGCAAGTGCTGGGGCTGTCCAAAGCCACCATCCGCACCCACCTCGAGCACATCTACCAAAAGCTCGACGTCACCAACCGGGTCGAAGCCGTCACCGAGGGCATCCGCCAAGGCATCATCGACTTGTAGCGGTCGTCGGCTGCGGTCACGATGGGGGAGGCTCGACGCGAGCCGCTGGAGAATGAGGCATGAAGCCCCTGTCCATCTGTGTGTGTTTGGTCGCGGCAACGCTGTCGACGTCGACGGCCGCCCAGACGACCGCTGAAGAGGCGGCCGCGCCCCCTCCGTCCGCCCCCGCCTCTGTTGCGGATGCCGGGGTCGTCGACGCGGGCGCCCCCATTCCACAGCTCGAACTGGCCGCGCCGGTGCGCCCCTGTGACGCCCGCGATCGCGTCCGGCGCTTGCTGCAAGCAGAGCCCGTCGCCGACGTCATCGCGTCCATCCTCAGCGAACTCCCGCTTGAGCCCACCGACAAACAAGACCAAGGCTGCGCCGCCTTTCAGCTGGGCATCGGCGCCTTGCGCCTGGGCGACGGTGTCGCCGCCAAGAGCCAGTTCGACTTGGCGTCGCGGCGATTGGGCCCGTTGCGAGATGGGTTGCGTTTGTGGCGCTTTCAAGCCGACCTTCTCGTCGACGCTCCCCGTGCGCTCAAGCAGGCGAAGGCCACCAAACGTCGCCTGCGTCGGTTGCCGCTGACCCAAAACCAGCTGTTGCTCGTCGAGGCTGAGGCCGTTCGCAAACATGGCGCCCCCAAAGACATCCTTCGCGTCGAGCGCGCGCTGTTGAAGGCGAAGGTGGGCGACGAGGCCACGTCGCTGTTGTCCATTGCCAAGGCGTTTGTTGCCCTTGAGAACGAGCGCGCCGCACACGCCAGCTACCGCAAGCTGCTCATCGAACATCCAGGCCACCCCCTCGCCCGCGAACACGAACCGCTCCTCGACGAAGAACTGCGGCTGTCGCCGAAAGAGCAAGCCCAACGCATTGAAAACCTCATCAAGGTGTCGCGCATGCAGCGGGCCTACGACGAGGCCAAGGGGTATCCTCGGGTGGGGCTGTCGCGCGACCCCGAGCGGGTTCCTCTGGAGGTGGCGACGGTGAAGGCCATGGTGCGCGCCGACGACAGCGATGGAGCCGTGGCCCACGCCGCCCGCCTCCTCGAACGCGCCAACCCCGACTTCGAATGGCGACGCATCTACGCCTGGGCGCTCGGCAAAGCCCGACGCTACGACGATGCCAAGGCCGCCTGGGCCGACGTGCACAAGGCCGCCACGACGCCATCGCAAAAGGCCGATGCCTGCTTCTTCGCCGGCTTCACGTCGTATGAGATCGACGACGCCACCTCCGCCATCGCCACCTGGACGCGCTGCGAGGCCGACCTCAAAGGCACCGACTTTGGCGCCCTCGCCCTTTGGTACCGCGGTCTCTTGCAGTACAGCGCCGACCAAAAAACCGAGGCCGTGACGACGTGGACCAGGCTCATGCAAGAGCACCCCGCCCACCCAGAATCCACCAAGCACACCTATTGGATGGGCCGCGCCCTCGACGAGACCGGCGACGCCACCCAAGCGCAAAAACACTGGGCGCAACTGTTGGCGCGGCACCCCACCACCTATTACGGCCTCCTCGCCGCCCGCCGCCTCGACCTTCCTCCCGTCGGGGGCGCCAGCGTTGACGCCGACGCGCTGTCGGCGAAGGTGCGCGACACCCGCGCCACCAAGGCGGTGATGCTCGCTTACAACTTGGGCCTCGACGACCTCGCCCGCGACCTCGTCAGCAAAGTGCGCAAAGCCGACCGCTACGGCATGTTGCAGCGCATCGACGCCCACCACGAGGTGTGGCGACGGGGGGCCCTTGGCATTCCTCGTCCGCCGGTGCGCGGCCGGCAACTTGCCGCTGCCGCGTCTTGGCGCATGTCGTACGCCAAGCCCCACCTCGCCCTCGTCGAGAAATCCGCCGAAACCCACAGCATCGACGCCAGCTTCGCCTACGCCATCATGCGCACCGAGTCGGGCTTTTTGCCGACGGCGAAGTCCCACGCTGGTGCCTTGGGCCTGCTGCAACTGATGCCCTACACCGCCATCGGCATGGCCAAAGCACTGCAGCAAGACCCCCCTGACGTCGACACCCTCGTCGAGCCCGCGGTCAACATTCCCCTCGGCGTCGCCTTCTTGGGCACCAGCTTGAAAGAGTTCGGCTCCATGCTGTTGGCCGCCGCCTGTTACAACGGCGCCCCGCAAAACGTCGTCGAGTGGCAAGTGCGGTTTCAGGCGATGGAGCCCGAGTTGTTCGTCGAGCGCATCCCCTTCAAAGAGACCCGCAACTACGTCAAGAAGGTCTTGCAGACCGAGGCCATGTACCGCTCTCTCGACGGTGACCCCCTCGACCTCGACTTGCCCGAAGGCGTCATGGGTCCGCCGCCAAAGACCTACACGTCGTTCGCCTCCACCGACGACGGCGGCTGACTCGTGTGAATGACGACGTCATCGTCGACGTCGATGGCTGTGGCGGACCGTGCTGCGCACACGCTTTTCTTTCCTGCCCTCCTTGACCGGAGGGCTTGCTGTGCCCAGTCTCCGCTCCCGCATGAACCGACCGGCATCTCGTCGGAACTGGAGGCCTCCGTGGCGTCTCTGCTGAACGAAAATCGCACCCACCACTGCAATGAACTGACCCTGAAGAACGACGGCGATGACGTCGTGCTCATGGGCTGGATCAACGTCATCCGCGATGCGGGCGGCGTGCTGTGGGTCGATTTGCGCGACCGCGAAGGCATCACCCAGGTCGTGTTCAACGGCGAAGTCGACAAAGAGCTGCTCGAAGAGGCCAAAAAGCTGCGTCCCGAGTGGTGCATCGCCGTCAAAGGCACCGTCACCGACCGCGTGAAAAACGGCGGCAAACACAACCCCAAAATCGCCACGGGCGAAGTCGAAATCAACGCCAGTGTCCTCGAGGTGTTCAACAAGTCGGAGACGCCTCCGTTTGAAGTGCGCGACGACATCAACACCAAAGAAGACTTGCGTCTAAAGCACCGCGTGCTCGACCTGCGTCGTCCGAAAATGCAGGCGAACCTGAAGTTGCGGCACAAGATCACCAACGCCGTGCGCCGCTACTACGACGAGAACGGCTTCCTCGAGGTCGAAACGCCCATGATGGTGAAGTACACCCCGGGCGGCGCACGCAATTTCCTGGTGCCGCGCGCAGAACCGACCAACACCTTCTACGCCCTCGCCGAGAGCCCCCAGCTCTACAAGCAGATGCTGATGATGGCTGGCGTCGATCGCTACTTCCAAATCGTCAAATGCTTCCGTGACGAGGAGCTCCGCGGCGACCGCCAGCCGGAGTTCACGCAAATCGATGTGGAGATGAGCTTCGCCACCGAGCAGACGGTGCAAGACGCCACCGAAGGCTTGGTGAAGCGCATCTTCAACGACGCCCTCGACACCAAGCTGCCCGAGAGCTTTCCGCGCATGACCTACGACGAGGCCATGGCGCGCTACGGCTCTGACAAACCCGACGTGCGCTTCGGCCTCGAGCACACCACCCTCACCGACCTCGTCAAAGAGCACAAAGGCGGCGGCTACGCCCTCTTCGAAAGCACCCTCGAAGAAGGCGGCATGATCAAAGCCATGTTGCTGTCGACCGCCGACATGACGAACAACGGCGGCAAGGGCCTCAGCCGCAAAGACATCGAGACGCTTGAGAAAGAAGAAGTCGGTCGTTTGGGAGGTGCGGGACTCGGCCGCGCCAAAATCGGCCCCGACGGCACCTGGACGCAAAGCCCCCTCGCCAAGACCATCACCGACGAGTGCCGCCTGGCCATCAACGAGGCCGTCGGCGCGAACGAGGGCGACATCATCCTCTTTCAGTTCGGCAAAGAGAAGATGGTGCAAACCGTCCTTGGCGGCCTGCGCCTCATCCTCGGCAAGCGCTTCGGCCTCATCCCCGAACGCGGCACCGAAGGGTTTTGGGCCCCGCTGTGGATCACCGACTTCCCCCTCTTCGAATACGACGAAGAAGAAGACGCCTACGCGGCCGCGCACCACCCGTTCTCGTCGCCCCAAGTCGGCCACGAAGACATGCTCACCACCGACCCCGGCAAATGCTACGCCCGCGCCTACGACTTGGTGCTGAACGGCAACGAAATCGGCGGCGGCTCCGTGCGGATTCACGACGACACCGTGCAAGCCAAAGTGTTTGACGCCATGGGCATCGGCGAAGAAGAGAAGCAGGCCAAGTTCGGCTTTCTTCTCGAGGCCCTGCGCTACGGCGCGCCTCCCCACGCCGGCATCGCCCTCGGGCTCGACCGTCTGACCATGTTGTTGGCTGGCGCCGAGTCCATTCGCGATGTCATCGCCTATCCCAAACAAGGCGCGCAAGGTCGCGACTTGCTCACCGGCGCCCCCACCGTCGTCGGCGACGACCAGTTGGAGTACCTCAACATCGCCACCGTCAAAGTCGAAAAGACCGCCGACGGCGACGACAGCGACGAAGCGTAGGGAGTCAGGATGGCCAAAGCACCGCTGCAAAAGGTTCTCGTGGTGGGCTGTGGAGGCGTCGGAGGCGTCACCGCTGCCGGCTTGGCGCAAAACGGCGTCGACGTCACCGCGATCACGGGCAACCCCGCCATCGCTGAGGTCATCCAGGAGCGAGGATTGCTCCTCGACACCGACACCGGGCAGAAAAGCGCCAAGCTCCACGCCGTCGAGAAGGCATCCGACCTCGACGACGGCGTGCAGTTTGACGTCGCCCTTTTTGCCACGCCGCCGAACTTCACCAAGCAAGCGCTCGAAGACGCCCTCCCCGTCCTCGCCCCCAACGCGCCGTGCGTGTTCTTTCAAAACGGCCTCGCCGAAGAACGCGCCAAAGACATCATCGGCGAAGAGCGCATCGTCGGCGGCATCGTCAGCTTTGGGGCGTCGATGCACGGCCCCGGCCATGTCGAACGCACCAGCCACGGCGGGTACGTCGTCGGACGCCTCAACGGCAAACACGACGACGTTGTCGAACAAGTCGTGGAGCTGCTCGAAAAGGCAGAGTCGGCCGAATTCACCGACAATTTGCGGGGGGCACGTTGGTCAAAGCTGGCCATCAACTGCGCCATCTCCTCGCTGGGCACCATTGGGGGCGACCGGCTGGGCACGCTGATGCGCCACCGTTTTGTGCGTCGGTTGTGCCTCGAGGTCATGACCGAGGTGACCCAGGTGGCCATTGCCGAGGGCGTCAACCTGGAGAAGGTCTCCGGCACTCTCGACTTGGAGTGGCTGTCGCTCGACGACGACGAGCGCCTCATGGCCGGCTCTCCCACGTTGTTTGCCAAGCACACCGTGTTGTTGGCGGTGGGCGCCAAATACCGTCGGTTGCGCAGCAGCATGTTGGCGGCCATCGAGCGCGGGCGTGAACCCAGCGTCGACTTCCTCAACGGCGAAATCGTCGACCGCGGCGCGAAACATGGCATTCCGGTGCCGGTGAACACCGCATTGCAGCAGGCGGTGCACGACATCGCCAACGGCGACAAGAAGAGTGCGTTGACGACGCTGCGCGCTGTCTTCGAAGACACACGCAAGACGTTGCGCGACCTGAAGCTGGCGGCGTAACGCCAACGGCTTCGTCCCAAGCGGGCGCGTCTGCCGAACGAACCTTTGTTCGGCCGCTTTTGCACGTGCAAGCCGCAGATGGGCTACAATTTTCGCAGGCTCTTACTTCTGCAGACGTTCAGAACGACGGACCATCAGCGCCGCCGCCTCCAGCAACACCGGGTGTCCACCGACCCGTGCTTCGCGCTGGGCGGCATCCACCACCAAGACCACCGCGGGATCGGCCAGCGTCGCCGCCCGCTCCTGCCATTGCTCTGCCTGTCGAGGCGTCTCTTCGGCGTCGCGGCGCACCAGCGCCGACTCCGCCAAGGCGGTTTCACGTCCACACACCGCATGCACGGCGGCCACGGCTTTGAAAAAGTCGGGCAGGTGGTGCATGAGCAGCCGCTCGTCGACGACCTCCGCCAAGGTGCGCAGCGCCGACACCGCGGCGAGCACCCGGGCGTAGGCATCGGCGGTGGCGAAATTCAGCAACACCTGTTCAGCTGCAAAATCAGCCAGGACGGTGCAGGCGCTCTGCAGCGACCGCGGCTCAAACCACATCCGGGCCACAGACGTCTCCCATGGCGCATGGGTGTGCAGCTGGCTCAAGTGGTCTTGCCACGTCCCGGTGGTGCGCAGGTCGGCGGGCACGAACGCCAGCGTCTCCAACACGTCCATCGATTCCAAAGTGCTGGGGTGCAGCGCATCGGCGGCCACTTCGCCGGGAAGACTTTGATGGGTCACGGCCCACAACGCCAGCCCGCGGGCCACCTCGTCGGCCCCTGCTCCTCCCGGCACGCGCTGCGCCCAGCGCACGGCCTGGGCGGTGCGCAGCAAGCCGGCGAATCCGGCGCCGACGACGCCGTCCATCAGCGTCGGGAGCCACGTTTGCAGCGCCCCGGCAACGCCTTGGCGGGCGACATCACGTTGCATGCGGCGCATCCACCGGCCCCAATCGCGCTCCCCACCTGGCACGGCCGAAAAGAGGTCGGCCGCTTCAGTGGGATGCCATGCCGGCGTGGCCGCCTCGTCGCGCCGCATGACGTGTCCGATGGCGGCCGCATGCCCTTGCTGCACGAGGACGCCCACCGCAGCAGACGCCAAACTCGCCTGCCCGTCGAACTGCACGAGGGCGCGGCTGTGCAGCCGGGCCAGCAGCTGGGCTGGGTCCACAGCGGCCGCTGGGCTGGTTTGCGCATTGGATGTCGACAGATTGGCCTGCACGTCCATCTCTGACCCCGGCGCCTGGCAGCCATGTGGCTTGGCGCATTTGCCCCTCTTGTCTCAGCGTAGCCATCTGGAAGTGGCCTGCACCCCGCCAAGCGGCGGCCTGTGCTGTTGCACACACGCTGGATGTGCTGTCTCTTCGGTTCTGCTGCAAACGGCTGAAGGTCACATCCGATTTCGGTCTTCTCCACGGAGTGTGACGCCGGTTGCCCCTCAGCCGGACACCAGCGAACAAATAGGCCTCATTTTTTGTAGACAATGAAAAACGCAGACAGCAAGACAGGTGGAGGTTAGACCACCTCCCGTGAGACCAACCAACTGAATTCGTTTAGGATTCGTCTGCAACAGCGCGTTCTTCACGCTCTTCAAGCCGGCGGTACAACGTGCGCAGGGAGATCCCCAACAGCTTTGCCGTGAGCGTCTTGTCGCCCCCGGTGTGCCGCATGGTGGCATCGATGGCGGCGGCTTCCAGCTGGTCCATGCGCGTGCCCACCTGAAACGAAATGCGGCCGGCCTCTGCCTGTGGCGCATTCGCTGCCGCCTGAATGTCGGCCGGCAAGTCGGTGAGGTGCACCGAGCTGTCTTGCGTCAGCACCACCGCTCGCTCCAAGGCCGACTCCAACTCCCGCACGTTGCCCGGAAAATGAAAGGCACACAGCGCATCCAACGCCGGACGCTCCAGGTGCGTGACCTCTTTGTTGTGGTGCTCGGCAAACCGCCGCAGAAACTGCTCGGCCAACACGGGGATGTCCTCCACCCGGTTGCGCAGCGGCGGCACGTTCACCTGGATGACGTTCAGCCGGTAGTAGAGGTCTTCGCGAAAGGCGCCCGCGTCGACGTGCTGCTTGAGGTCGTCGGGGGAGGCCACGATGAGACGCACTTTGGCGTCGACCTCGTCGCCACCGGTGCGCTCCACGACGCCCTCTTGCAGAAACCGCAACAGTTTGATCTGCGCCGCCTGCTCCAGCGCGCCCACCTCGTCGAGAAACAAAGTGCCGCCGTCTGCTTTTTCGAGCCGTCCGACCTTCTCGCCCTCGCCTTCGGCCGCGCCCCGGCCGAACACCTCGGCCTGCAACACGTGGTCGGGCAGCGCGGCGCAGTTCACGGCCACGAACGGCCCGTCTGCGACGCCCGACAGCTGGTGCAAGGCACGGGCGCATCGCTCTTTGCCGGTGCCGGGCTCCCCTTGCAGCAACACCGTCGCCGACGACGGACCCACCTGCTTCAACGTGCCCATCAGTTCACGAATGGCAGCGGAGTGGCCGTTGAGGCCGTCCGGCCCCCGCGCCACCAACAGTTCGGCCTTCAGGGCTTGGTTCTCGACGAGGAGCGCCTGTTTTTCGAGCACGCGCGACACACATGCCAGCACTTCGGCCCGCTTCACCGGTTTGGTGATGAAGTCATAGGCGCCCGCTCGCATGGCCTCAACGGCGTTCTCGACGGTGCCATACGCGGTCATCACCACGACGTCGCTCTCGGGCTGCACGGTTTGGGTGGCCTTCAGCAGCGTCATGCCATCCATGCGGGGCATGACGAGGTCGGTGAGCACCACATGCACCCGCTCGGTGCGCAGCGTCTTCAACGCCTGCTCGCCGTCTTCGGCCACCAACACGTGGTGCCCGGCGCGCTCGAAGATGCGGCGCAAACTGTCGCGGTGGGCGGGTTCGTCGTCGACGACAAGGATGGTGTTCGGCATGTCGGTGCTGTCTGTTGCGATGTCGTCTGCAGTGTCGCTGTGCATGCAGCGGTGCCCCCATGTTGTGCCATCTGCGGCGGAGGCTCAACCACAGACTGCGACGGCGCATTCCGGTCTACGACGGGCGCTTTTCTCGCCACTGCTGAGCCCCGTCGTAGAGGGCGAGCAGGCTGAGGAGGCCGATGGCCAATGACACCAAGCCGGCCATGACCTCCCCCCACACCGCGGTTCTCGTCGTCATGGCCAAGGCGGTGGGCAGCAAAGGCGCGATGCAGACCACCCCCCACACCCCATGGCGCGCGCCCAGGTGGCGGGCGGCGACGGCGAGGGCGCAGGCGATGGCGCCCCACTTGGTCCAAGTCCACAGCTGCAGCGGCCCCAGGACGGAGGTGTCGTTGCCGCCGGCCGCAGCCGCCGTCATGACGTCGGCAATGGCAGCGTTTTCGAGGTGGTCACCCGCGATGACGACCACGGTGACGACGACGACAACGCCAAGGTGCAGCGGTGTGCGGCGTTGCACGTGCGCCCAGCTGATGAGGCCGATGAGCCCCCCGTACAAAAACGGAAAGACGTGGTCGAGGGTCTGCCCCAGCCGAAACGCGGCCCTCATCTGTGAGGCGTCCTCGCCGACGATGAACGCCAAGTCGGCCCACGACGTGGCCAGCTCGAGCGCGATGATGGGCGTCTTCCATCCAGGCGCCAACGACGCGGACGACGGCATCACCAGCAAGAGGGCGATGGACATGCCGAGGGTCAAGACCCCCAGCAGGGCAGCTGTGGCTGTCGCTCGTCGAGAACCTACGTTGTCGTCGTCGTGCAGCATGTGCCTCCCCCTCCTCCAACGAGAAAACCCCGCCGAAGCGGGGGGTTTGCTCCCCGCGCTCCCAAGACGCGACCAGCGGGAGCCGCGAAGCGAGGGGGAACGGGGGCCCCACGTCTGGCTTTGCCAGCGTGGGGGAAGGGGGCCTACGCCCCCTTCTTGGCAATCAGTAGTTCTGGTGCGTGATGCACTCTTCGAGGCGGGGGTCTTCGGTGGGGATGACGTTGTTCTTCTTGAGCAAGAAGCCAAACACCGCCATGAAGCATCCGCCGACGCCGACGACCGCTGCCGCTGCCAACCAGATTTGGTCGAAGGCGTGCATGGGCTTGGGAGGCGTGGAGTGGCTGCCCACGTTGGGCATCACCAGCCAGTAGATGTCGACGATGTGCATCACGAACATGTAGCCGGCGGCGATGATGAGGCCGAGGTGGTGGCGCTTCACGTGGCGGCTGAGCAAGAACAAGAAGGGGATGAGCCAGTGCAAGATGGGCAGCGCGTAGGTCAGCGGGCCCCAGCCATGGTGCAGACGGTGCACGTAGAACTCGGTCTCTTCAGGAATGTTCGCGTACCAGATGAGGAAGAACTGCGAGAACCCGATGTAGGCCCAGAAGATGGTCTTGCCGAAGAGGAACTTGCCGAGGTCGTGGTAGTGCTCGGTGGTCACGGCGGTCTTCATCACGCCGGCGCTTTGCAGGCCTTTGGCGACGAGGATGAGGAACGCGAAGCACGAGATGATGGCGCCGGCGTAGATGTAGACACCAAAGATGGTGGAGTACCAGTGCGGTTGCAGCGACATCAACCAGTCGATGGCGGCGAGGGTCAGGGTCACGGCGAAGAAGGGGATGGACGCGCCCGAGAACTTCCACATGGTGCGGGTGGTGGCGTCGAGGTCTTCGCCTTTGTCTTGGGCAATCGAGGTCTTCCAGAAGAGGAAGGCGATGGCCGACCACACCACGAAGTACACCACCGCGCGGCCGTAAAAGAAGCCACTCGACAAGTACCAAGTCTTCTTGGCGATGATGGCGTCGACGTGGTGCATCCAGGGGAAGAGCTCATGCGCCGTCTTGGGCAGCAAGAACGGGATGGCCAACACCGCAAACAACGGCAGGGTCATGGCCGCGTTCTCGGCGATGCGGCGGACGGTGACCGTCCAGCCAGCGCGCACCACGTGCTGGATGATGACAAAGATGAGCGAGCCCAGGGCCAGCGTCAGCCACACCCAGTACCCGAAGAGGTAGCTGAACATGGCGTTTTGGTCGCCCTGAAAAAGCTTCACCAACACGGTGGCGAGGCCCGCGATGCCCAAGATGCCACCGATGATGGGCAGCTTGGCCCACATGCTGGACTCAGGGATGGTGACGTCGGTGGGTTTTTCAAACTCGTGGTGGGCCATCTTTGGCTCCCCTTTGCGCCCCGCTCGTGCAGAGCGCGCTGAATGCGAGTGGTGCTGGAGGGGGCCCGTCGTCGAGACGGGCGCCGAAGCTCTATTTCTTGAGCGTCTTCATCCAGGCGATGAGTTGGCTGATTTCTTCGCTGGTCAGGTTCTGCGGCGGCATGGCGGGGGGGTACCCGTCGACCACGAACTTGGCTGGCTCCAAAATCGACTCCGTGATGTACGCGTCGTCGGAGGTGCGCTCGCCGCCCGAGCCTTTGACCGCACGGCCGTAGATGCCGGCGAAGGTGGGGCCCACGACACGGCTGCCGTCGGTGGAGTGGCACGCGTTGCAACCTTTGGCGGTGTACAGCGCAGCGCCTTTGCCAATCTTGGGGTCGGCGCCAGCAGCGACGACGACGGCGTTGATGGAGGGGTCGACTTTGAAGGCCACGACGGTCTTGGGGTCTTCCTTCATCATGGTCTTGCGCAGGTAGGTGACGACGCCCCAGCGGGCTTTGACGTCGGGAATCTGCGTGGCGTACGACGGCATGTTCGGCGCGTTCTTGCCATGGGTGATGGCGGCGTAGATTTGGCCGAGGGGCATGGCGTACAGGCGCTTTTGCTTGAAGCTCGGCGGCGGCACAGGGAAACGGCGGGCGATGGGGCTCTTGCCGTCGGCGGCTTTGCCGTGGCAGGGCGCGCAGAACACACCGAAGTCTTTTTTGCCTTGGGCGACGAAGGCCTTGTCGTTGGCGTCGTAGCCGGCGGGCAAGTCGAGCAGCCATTCGCCGTTTTCTTTGCCCGTGAACTCAGGCGTCACGCCAGCGAGCACGTTCTTGTCGTACGACTCGTTGCCCGCGAGCGAACGCGGCACGGTGCCCTCGACGTAGGGGCGCATGGAGCGGCCGTCTTTGAAGAAGCTGCTTTCGCGGAACGCCTTGTGCTTCTCCTGGGTGTCCATGTTGGGGTTGAGGTGGATGGGGGGGTTGTCGGTGGTCCAGCCACGGCAGCCAGCGGCCACCATCGACGACAACGCCAGGATGAGAATGACGGTGCGTTTGAGTTGCATGTCAGTCCTCCAACTCTTCGATGAGGTTGGCGCCCGTCTTCTTCAGAAGTTCGCGGGTCTTCTCGAGGTCGAAGTTCTTGTCTTCGGCTTCGATCATGATGAAGAACTTGTCGTCGGTGACGGCGTCAAAAGCCTTCGACTTGAACGCGGGGTGGTACAGCTTGGGCAGCCCGCACAGACCCCAGAGGGTCAAGAAGCAGGTGATGCAGCTGAAGAGCACGGTGAGCTCGAAGGTCACGGGGATGAACGCCGGGACGGAGTCGAGCGGCTTGCCACCGATGTTGAGCGGGTATTCGCTGACGCTGACCCACAACATAAAGCCGAGGCCGAAGGTGGCGCCGGTGAGGCCGCCGCCGAGGACGAACCAGGGAAGCGGGGTGCGCTTCAGACCCATGGCGTCGTCGAGGCCGTGAACGGGGAACGGGGTGTTGGCGTCCCACTTTTCGTAGTTGGCGTCGCGCACTTGTTCGCACGCGTGCAGCAGCTCAGCGGGGTTTTCGTAGCGTGCCAGAAGGCCCCAGGGCTTGTTTTCACTCATGATTGACCTCAGTGCCTTTTGGGCGTGGTCTCGAGGAGAAAGGGAGAGAGGAGGGCCTGCGGTTCAACGCCCGCAGGCGAGCGCGACGTCAGTGGTCGTCGCCTTCTTTGTCGTCGTGCTTGTGGTAGCCCTCCCAGTGCGGGTCGGCCTGGGGCAGCACCATCTTCACTTCGGCCATGGCGATGACCGGGAAGAAGCGGCAGAAGAGCAAGAAGAAGAAGAAGAACAGCCCGAAGGAGCCAATCAACATGGCGATGTCGATGGGGGTGGGGACGTAGTAGTCCCACGAGGTGGGCAAGAAGTCGTTGGCCAGCGAGGTGATGGTGATGACGAAGCGTTCGAACCACATGCCCACGTTGACCACGAAGGACAGAGCGAACGACACGCCGATGCTGGTGCGGAGCTTTTTGAACCAGAACAGCTGCGGGGTGATGACGTTGCAGCTCATCATGATCCAGTAGGCCCAAGCGTAAGGGCCGAAGGCGCGGTTGGAGAACGTGAAGCTCTCGTAGTCGTTGCCCGAGTACTGCGCGACGAAGAACTCCATGATGTAGGCGTAGCCCACGAGGGTTCCGGTCAGCAGAATGATTTTGTTCATGTTCTCGATGTGACGGATGGTCACGAGGTGCTTGAGGCCCAACCACTCGCGGGTGGGAATCATCAAGGTCTGCACCATGGCGAAGCCAGAGAACACGGCGCCGGCGACGAAGTACGGCGGGAAAATCGTGGTGTGCCAACCCGGCAGCTGCGAGACGGCGAAGTCGAAGGACACGACGGTGTGCACGGAGAGCACGAGGGGCGCCGAGAAGCAGGCCAGGATTTGGTAGGCCTTTTCGTAGGTGTGCCAGTGGCGGTTCGAACCACGCCAGCCGAGGGCGGCGATGCCGTAGGCGATTTTGGCCACTTTGTGGGTGGCGCGGTCGCGCAGGGTGGCGAAGTCGGGCACCAGGCCGGTGAACCAGAAGAGGCAGGACACGGTGAAGTAGGTGCCGACGGCGAAGACGTCCCACAGCAGAGGCGAACGGAAGTTCGGCCACATGTCCATTTGGTTGGGGAGGGGGAACAGCCAGTACACGGCCCAGATGCGGCCGACGTGGATGCCGGGGAAGACCAACGCGCAGATGACCGCGAAGATGGTCATGGCCTCGGCGAAGCGGTTCACGCCCGTGCGCCAATCTTGTCGGAACAAGAAGAGGATGGCGGAGATGAGCGTACCGGCGTGGCCGATGCCGACCCAGAACACGAAGTTGACGATGGGCCATGCCCAGCCGGCGGGGTTGTTGTTGCCCCAGATGCCCACACCTTCCCAGAAGAGGTAGAGGATGAGGGAGCCGAGACCGGCCGCGCCCGAGGCGGCGAGGAGCCAGGAGAACAGCAGAGGACGGGGGGTGTCCTTCAGCTTGTACTCGGCCGCCTTGCACACCTGGTCAGTGATGTAGTGGAAGTCGTGGTCGCCCCGGACGAGGGGCTCACGGCCGGAGATTTCCTCTTTGAGGACCTCGTCGCCGTAGGTTTGGACTGTCGTATCGTAAGCCATGCTTGATTCCTCCAATCAGAACCCGTGCGCTCAGGTGCCAGCTTTGGCTGGGACGAGCTCCGGATTGGGGTTTTTGATCTTGGCGAGGTAGGTCGTGCGAGGACGGATGTTCAACTCGGAGAACAGCTCGTAGTTGCGCTCGTTCTTCTTCATTTGCGACACGCGCGACTTGGGGTCGTTGATGTTGCCGAAGACGATGGCGTCGGCTGCGCAGGTTTGCTGGCAGGCGGGCACCACAGCGCCGTCTTTGAGGTTCTTGCCGGTGCCGCCGTTGCGCTTGTCGACGAACTTGGCTTCTTGGATGCGTTGGGTGCAGTAGGTGCACTTTTCCATCACACCGCGGAAGCGGACGGTGACGTCGGGGTTGCGCTGCATCTGGTACATGTCGAAGCGACGGTCTTTTTTCTCTTCGGTGTACAGGTGCGCGGTGGCGGTGAAGTCGAAGTAGTTGAAGCGACGCACTTTCGACGGGCAGTTGTTGGCGCAGTAGCGGGTGCCGATGCAGCGGTTGTACACCATGGCGTTGACGCCTTCGGTGTCGTGCACGGTGGCGGCCACAGGGCACACAGGCTCGCAAGGCGCGTTTTCGCAGTGGTGGCAGAGCATCATCTGGTGGATGCCCTCAGGCTCGTTCACGTCGCCGCGGAAGTAGCGGTCGATGCGAATCCAGCTGAGTTCACGTCCCATGAGGATTTGGTCTTTGCCGACCGAAGGGATGTTGTTTTCAGACTGACAAGCCACCACACACGCGTTGCAGCCGGTGCAGGCGTTGAGGTCGATGACCATGCCCCACTGTTGGCCCTTGCTGTAGTCGAAGCCTTCGACTTCGTCGTGCATCTGGATGCCGCGGTTGGGCTTGGTGGGGTTCTTCGTCGAGAAGAACTCTTTGGTGTCGTGCCCGTCTTTGTCTTGGATTTTTTGCACCAAGACGCCGCCGGCCACAGCCGAGACATCTGCCTTCTTCGCGAAGTTTCTGTCTTTTTTGTATTCGTCGAGGGTGGCGGAGCGGGCGATGGGACGCTCGCCTTGGCCCGAGATTTTCTCGACGTCTTGGAACGGCTTTTGGTCGACCGAGAAGTGGTCTTGTGTCGACGCCAGGATGTGCGTCTTGCCGGTGGTCGACACCGTGACGCCGGTGGCGACGTTGGAGCCGTCTTTGGGCAGGATGCCTTCGACGCGGACGCCGATGCCGGTGGCCACTTCGCCGCCTTGGGTGCGGCCGTAGCCGCGAGCGATGGCTGCGGAGTAGGGCGCGTAGCCTGGCATGATGAAGGCGGCGATGTCGACGCTGCCTTCAGCGGTCTTCACGGTGACCACGTCGGCTTTGTAGCTGTTCTTGTCGAGCTTGGAGTTGACGCCGAGCTCTTTGGCGAGGCTGGGGCCCAGGAGGAGGGCGTTGTCCCAGCAGAGCTTGGTCATCGACTCGGGCAGCTCTTGCAGCCACGGGTTGTTGGCGCCGCGGCCGTCTTCGACTTTGTCGTCGAACACGAAGACCAACTCGATGCCGCCTTTGGACAGCGAAGCGGGCTTGATGGCGGCGAGGCCTTTGCCGATGGTGCTGCCGGCCGCCGAGGCGACTTTCAGCATCTGGGCCGAAGCGTAGCCTTCGAAGGCGTCTTTGTTGCCGTTGAGGGTGACCTTGCGACGCGCTTGGGCGGGGAGCACACCGTCGTGCAGGGCTTTTTTGAAGCCTGCGTCGTCGACAACGCCGAGGTCGTCGATCCAGGTGGTGCGCACCACGTCGTAAGCGTTGGTCTTCTTCTCGCCCGCGAGTTCGGCGAGAACTTGCAGCGTCATGCGACCGCCCAACAGGGGGGCGATGAGGGGCTGCACCAAGGAGACGGTGCCGTCAAAGGCCGCGCCGTCGCCCCAGCTCTCGAGGTCGTGGGCGAGAGGCAGGTGCCATTTGGCGCCGATGCTGCCCTCGTCGGCGAGGAGGCCGAAGTGGGCAACCCATTTGCCTTTGAGGGCGTCGGCGAAGCCCCAAGCGCCAGGGGAGGTGGCGGCGGGGTTGGTGCCGAGCAGCACCACGTCGGTGATGGCGCCCTTTTTCATGAGGTCGATGGCCTCTTGCAGAGCGACGCCGGTGTTCTTCGCGGCTTGGGGACGGGCGAAGGCCCAGTGTCCGGCGAAGGACGAGGCGTTCGACTCGCCTGAAGCTTCAGCAGCACCTTCGGTGCCGCCCGCTTCTTGGGCCCCAGCGTCGGCTTCAGCAGGTGCTTCGGCGGATTCGCCAGCCGGCTTGCCCATGGAGGCGAAGAAGGCGTTGGCTTTGTCGCCGGCCGCCGGGAAGGGCGACGACGGCGTGGCAATGCCCGAGGCGTAGGCGCCGAGGGCAGCGTTGACCATGTGGGCCAAGGCGTGCACGGCGGCCGGTTGGCGTTCGCCGACGATGACCACGGCCTTGCCTTTGTTGGCGAGGAGGTCTTTGGCGAGAGCCGGCAAGAACTTGGTGTTGGAGGCTTTGAAGCCTTCTTTGACGCCGAGGGCCGCTTGCGCAGCGGCGCCGCCGAATGCGTCGGGGAGCGCTGCGCCCTTGAACACCTTGGCGGCGAGGTCTTGCAAGAAGGCGGCGCCTTCAGACGAAGCGATGCGCAGACGGTTGTCAGACGACGCGCCCGTCGACGAGAACGTGGGCTCGACGGCGTAGAGACGGTTCATCTTGGTGGCGTCAGCGGCCGACTTGATGGTGAAGCCGTTGCGGGCGTTGCCGAAGGCTTTGCTGTGCAGCACCGATTCTGGGCCCGACGCCAAGAAGTCGCTGTCGAGGGCGACGATGACCTTGGCGTTGGTGAGGTCGGTGTGCACGCGGGCGCCAGCGCCGAACACCATCTCGGCACCGGCCGTGGTGTTGTTCTGGGCGAGGGCGTCCCAGCGCACGATGCGCAGGCCAGGCAGCTTTTTGGTGATGCCCGCGAGGAGGCGCTCACGCGACGGCGAGGTGCGGTTGTCGACGAAGAGAGCGACGCCTTTGCCGCCTTTGCCGTTCCACTCTTGGAGCTTTTTGCTCCAGACTTTGTCGAACGCTTCCCAGGTGGAGGCCTTGCCCGTCTCAAGCGGCTGCGCTTGGCGGTCGACGTCGTAGATGTTGAGGATGTCGGCTTGGGTCACCGCGTCGATGGCGCCCTTCGACATGCTGTGGTCGGGGTTGCCTTCGATTTTGGTGGGGCGGCCTTCGTGGGACTCGACGAGGACACCCACGGCGCCGTTGCTGGTGTGCAACGTCGACGCGAAGAAGTTGGGCACGCCGGGAATCATGTGCTCGGGCATCTTCGCGTAGGGGACGATTTTCTCGTCGGGGCGACGGATGCAGCCGGTGCCGAGGCCGGCGAGGGCCATGGAGGCGCCCATGAGCTTCAGCATCTCACGACGTTGCAGGCTGCCGGCTTCGCCTTCGGCGAGCTCGAGTTCACCACCGTCGGCGAAGGTGCCGTCGGCGGGGACCATGCCCTCGGGCATCACGCCCAAGGGGAACTCGTCTTTTTGGATGGCGAGGGCAGCGTCGGTGGCGTCGCGCTCGTCGAGGGACTTCCACCAGGTGGGGCCGCTTTTGTCAGCAGCGCCATCTTGCATGGGGAGGTCTTGATTGATGAGTGGGAGCTTGGTGGTCATCGGTGGCACCCCGAGCATTCAACGGTGGGCGGCTTGAGGGTCTTGGCTTTGGCCTTGGCCCCGGCAGTCCAGGAAGAGAATTCTTTGTGGGAGGGACCCCAGGTCATGTCGGTGATGGACACGCTGTCGGGGCGCAGAACTTCAGCAGGGTTGCTGCCGCGCGTTTCGAAGTTGCGAACGTTGCGGTGGCAGTCGAGGCACCAGCCCATGGAGAGGGGCTCGACTTGTTGCACGACCTCCATCTTGTCGACGCGGCCGTGGCAGCTTTTGCAGCCGACGCCTTGGGTCACGTGCGCGCTGTGATCGAAGTAGGCGTAGTCGGGGATTTTGTGAATCCGACGCCACTTGATGCCTTCAGACGCGTAGGTGAGCTCGCCGTCGATCTTGGTCTCGTGCAGCGGCGCCAAGCGTGGCGAATCGGTCTTCACCATGTTGTGGCAGTTCAAGCACACCTGCGTCGGAGGCACGCCTGCGTTGGCGCTTTTCTCGACGGCGAAGTGGCAGTACCGGCAGTCCATGCCGAGGTCGCCAGCGTGCAGCTTGTGGCTGTACGGAATGGGTTGCTTGGGCATGTAGCCCACGTCGGTGTGGGCCGGTGCAAACCAGTACCAAACGATGCCGATGGCGGCGATGGCGCCGCCGACCAGTGCGACGGCTCCCTTTTTCGGGATGTCGTTGGTCCACTTGGGGAAGATCAAGGCCATAGTGGGTGTCCTCGATGGGGCGGAAACGAGGGGTTGTCGATTCCTGGGTGGTGACGATGGTGTTCGCCGAGATGACGAACGTGTTCGCAAGAAGCGATCCACCCAGAGTTGGCGTTTCCGGCCGGAGTTTGGGCGCCTTCTTACAGCGCTGTTGACGCGGTGCAAGAGGAAAGAGGGGCATTTGTCGTCGAGAACGGCTCTCGCGGCAAATCCCCGCAGAACCCTGCGGCAAGTGCGGCAAAGTTGCAGTGGTCGACGCCGCGTGCGGCACATGTGAGCAGCACTAAGGTGCAACACGCGCCCGCAGATGCCCTCCAACTTGAGACGCTCTGCGCATCGATGGCGGGTTTCGCCTACCGTGATCGCCCGGCGCGTCCGCCGGACGAGGAGTCGGCATGCGAGCGCTGCACACATTTGTTTTGGGGTCTTTGTTGTGCACGGCACTGCTGGCGTCGGGCAACGCCGCCCATGCCGGCGCGTTTGACGACGCGCAGGCCAAAGCCGGCAAGGTGAAGAGCCTGAAGCAAGCGCTGAATGCGCTGGCCAAGCCGTGCGACCTCTACGACGTGGGCGGACACGAATGCCAAGAACGCCGCAAGAAGGTGCAGAAGAAGCTGCGGGCGAAGCCGCACTATTTGTACCTCGGCGTCGTCGAGCAGGGCTTCAAAGTCACCGGCATTCGCGGCCAAAAGGTGAAGGCGACCTGGGCGCCCATCGTCGACGCCGGCGGCAACATTGCCCTCACCGTCGGCAAACCGTTGCGGCTGAAAAAGGGCATGCCCGTCATGAAGTTGCTGCCGCTGAAGCTCACCTTGGCCGACGGCGTCTTCGACTCCGACCTCGAGCGGGCGGTGCGGCTCGGGCAGGTGTCCATCGAGGTCGTCGGCCGCTTCGGCAAGGTCTGGGAGAAGAAGCACAAGGGGGAGCCGGTGCGGGGCGTGGCGTTCAAGGCGACGCACATCCGTCTGTCGAACGCACGCAATGGCAAGCCCCTCGCCGAGGGACGCCTGTAGACGGCTGCACCGTCACGCGACGTCGTCGCTGGGGTACGCCACGACGGTGATGCGGTGCGAACGCACGCCGTCAACTGCGTCGTCGTCGCTGGTGCTCGATTGCGCTTCATAGCGGTCGAGCACCTCCACCAACTCTTGGCGCATGCGCTTGGCATCGTCGTCGCGAAGCATCACCTCACGGTGGCGCAAGACGACGTCGTCGGGCTGGGCATCGGTGAACACCCTCAGGTCGGATTGCAGGGCGCCGACCATGGCGACGGCCATGTCGTAGAGCAAGCCAGGCGGCCCCTCTTCGTCGGGCGGCGGCGTCAGCAGCGTCGGGGAGATGTGCAAGTTGGCGGCGACGGGGCGAAAGAACGCCTCCATCATGTTGCGCTTCTTCTTCTCGTAGGCGAGCTCGATGATGCCGGCTTCTTGCAGCACTTTGAGGTGGTGGTAGATGCGGCGGTTGCCGCGTTCGCCGAGGAGGTCTTGCAGTTGTCGGCCGCTGAGCGCCCGCCCCCGTTGTTTGACGTAGAGGGCGCGCAGGATGCGCAGCCGCAAAGGGTCGGCAAAGGCCTTCAGCACGTCGACGCGGTCGATCATCAACACCGGGTCGAGGGTGAAGGTGGCCTCGTCGTCGACGTCGAGGAGCGGGCTGGAATCAGAGTCGGACAATGGTCGGCCTATTCGGTGTCGTCGGTGTCGGTGTCGTTGAGGCGGGTCATCCACATGTTGATGCCGTGCTGCTCGAACTCCAGCCGGTCGTCGTCGGGCATGAAGCGGAGGCGCACGTTGGCGTCGTCGAAAGCGTAGTCGAAGTCGCGCTCATGTCGCAGCGGGAGTTGTGGGCTGTCGCCGAAATGCGCGGCCAATCCACCGTCGACCGCGAGGATGCGAATGGGCGGCAACCCCGGCGTGGCATAGGTGCCAGCGACGCCATCGAGTTGCGCGGCCGTTGGCGTGTAGGTCGACGCGGGCAGCGCTGGCAGGAGGACATCGGCAATCGCGTTGGCCAAGGCGCCGTGGTCGGTGCTGCCGTGGTTGCTGAGCGACACGACGACGACGCCGTCGTCGGGCGAGGAGGCCCACACTTGGCTGATGCGTGCGGTGAAGCCCGGGATGCTGCCGCCGTGCTGCACGGTGTTGCGCCAATTGGAGCGCCCATTGAACATGCCTGCGCTGTAGAACACGGGGCTGCCGTCGTTGAGCGCGCCCCGCTGGTTGAGGTCGACGTCGACGACACCGCGGGTGAGCCAGGCTTGTGCCCACGTCATGAGGTCTTGGGCGGTGGCGCAGAGGGCGCCGGCGGCGAACGGCTGCGACATGTGCACAGAGGCGACGGGGCCATCGCTGTTGTGCCCTTGGGCCCGTGGCGTCGTTGTGGGGTCGCGATCGCAGTACCCCGTCTGCGCCATTTGCAGCGGCGTGAAGAGCTTGTCTTCGAGGAGTTCGTCGTAGGCGCGGCCATACACGCCCTCGAGCACCATGCCCAACAAGAAGTAACCGGAGTTGGAATAGTCGAAGGCGTCGCCGGGGGCGAAGCGCAGCGGCAGGTGTTGAAACAGGGCCACCAGCTCGGCTTGGGTGTAGGCCTTTTGGGGGTCTGCGTTGAAGGCTTCGAGGCCGGTGTAGCTGGGAATCCCCGACGTGTGTTGCATCAGGTGCCGCAAGGTGATGCGCGCGTCGGCGCCGTACCCCGGCAGGTGGAAGGCCAAGGTGTCGTCGAGCGACAGCTTGCCTTCGTCGACGGCCAGCAGCAGCAAGGCGGCGGTGAACTGCTTGGTGACCGAACCAACCTCGAGCACCGTCGTCGACGTCATGGGGGTGCCGGGGTGGGCTTCGCCTGCCTCTGTGAACCAGGTGGCTCCGTCTGCGGTGCGAAAGACGCCGAGGGCGATGCCGCCCTGTGTCGGTGTGTGGGTTTGCAAGGCCGTGGCGATGGCGTCTTGCTCGGCTTGTGAAAACGACGGCGTGGCGACGTCGGGCGCTGGCGTTTGCGGCGCGTCGGGCGTGGGCGACGACGTCGAACAGGCAGGCACCACGGCCAGGGCCAAGAGCAGAGAGCACGAATGCAGCATGAGATGACGGATCACAGCGAACCTCCTGGGGTCACCCTCTGCCACAGACTGCCAACAGTCAAATTATTTTGACTGATGCACATCTATTCGCTTGGCAGCGGTGGGGGTTGGGGGGACACTGCCGTGTGTCTGTCGTTGGAGGCGTCTTTGCCATCGCTCTTTGATCACCCCGTCGTCACCCAGCGCTACTTCTTTCCGAGGGCAGAGGCCCCCCGGGAGGTGCACTGGCTGCGCACGCAGAACGCGCAGCTGGCCTGTCGACTGGCGATGCATCCCCAGCCGGGTGCGCCTTTGGTGGTGCACTTTCATGGCAATGGCGAGGTCGTCGCCGACTATGAGAGCCACATCCGGTGGTTTCATGACGCGGGTGCGTCGGTGTTGTTCTTCGAATACCGCGGGTATGGCGCATCGACGGGCGTGCCCGAGATGGCGGCCATGCTCGACGACGTGCAGGAGCTGAAAGACCTGCTGCCCTGCCCCCTCGACGACATCATTGTCTTTGGCCGCAGCGTCGGCTCCATCTATGCGGTGGAGATGGCGTCGACGTTTCGTCAGGTGAAGGGGCTGGTGCTCGAAAGCGCCGTGGCCTCGCCCATGGCCAGGGTGATGCTGCGGGCGCATCCTGGAGAGCTGGGCGCCACCATGGAGGAGCTCGAAGGCGAGGCCGCTCGGCTGTTTGACCACCAGGCGAAAATGGGGCGGGTGAAGTGCCCCACGTTGTTGTTGCATGCGGAGCACGACTCGCTCGTCCCTGTCGACAACGCCGTGCAACTGCACGCCTGGTGTGGGTCTGCCCGCAAGGAGCTGGTGCGGCTGCCGGCAGGCGACCACAACAGCATCATGGGCGCCAACTTGCAGCGCTACACGGCCGCGTTTGTCGACTTTGTCGACGGGCTGTAGCGCAAAGACGGGTGTGTCAGCAGTCCAGCGGCCAGGCGACGTCGACGTAGCGAATGAGGCTTGTGCCCTGCCCGCAGTCGGCTTTGTCGACCGGGCAACGACGTGTGCTGAGGGGGAAGACTTCGATGCGCACCTGCACACGCTGGGCGCTGTCGTCGTCGACGGCGCCGTCGAGGACATCTGACAGCGACAGCTTCACCCTGCGCTCGGTCTGCCGGTCGAAGGCGGTGGTGTCGAGGAGGACGGTGCGCCACGGCGTCGTTGGCCGGCCCCCGTTGCTGCGCCGGCTGGCCACATGAACGCCGAACGTTGGAGGGGGCTGCGGCTCGGTGACGTCGTCGTTCGGCGGCTGCGGGGCGGGCACGGCGGGAACGCGGACGAAGAGGTGGGTGGCGTCGGACGCCGTGCGGATGCTCCACTTGGCGGCAGGGTCGCACGATTTGATTTGCTGTTGGGGGTCGACACTCATGAACCCCCTGGCGGCGGCCGTGACGTTGCCGCTCGTCGACGACGTCCACTTCAGCAGGCACTGCCCTCGGCCTTCGCCTTTGACGTCGGCGGCGATGCTCCAAGTCTTCGACGTCGAGGGCGGGCCGTCGCACCACGTGGCCAGCTGGAGGGTGGCGTCGGCGGGTTCGTAGGCGTTGACGTCGCTGTGTTTGAGGTGGCGCTGCGCTCGCTTCGCCGTCGACGCGGCCTCCTTGCTCTTCACCCGGCGGTAGACGTCGGCGAGCCGGGCTTGCAGAAACACGTTGTGCGGCAGCAACGCCGCCGACCGCTCGACGGGGGCCACAGCTTTTTGCAGGTGCTTCTTTGCCGCCTTCGTGTTCGACGTCGGCGGCGCTTTGGCCAGGTGGCGCTCGGCACTGCGCACCAAGGCGTTGACGTCGGGGGCCTTCGCCTTGAGGAAGGTCGACTTCACCCAGCCACGCGGCTGACAGCGATGCCAGGTGGGGCCGGATTCGCCGCTGTCATCGTAGACTTCTTTGGTGGCGACGACGTACGACCACGCGCCGTCGTCGTGCAACAAGGTGACGACGTCGCCGGCTTGCACTTGGTGCACCACCTTGCCGTCTTTGCTGCGGCGGTCGCGCACGTTCAACGTGGAGGCGTGGATGAACCGCTGGCGGGGGATGGACTGCACGGTGTTCGTCACGCAGCGCGTTTTGCGTGGAGCGGGTTTGGCTTTGTCGCCCCAAAAATGCCAGGGGTTGGCGTGGATGCGAATGACGGTGGCGGCGCCTTTGCCCTCGACGACGTCGGACTCGCCTTTTTGCCGGCCGCTGCCGACAAAAAAGAGGTGTCCGCCGACGCCTTCTGCCTCGACAACGGCCATCTGTATGTCGCAGCCGGCGCGGGGCCCTTCTTCGGTGGCCTCGTAGGCGCGGCCGTCGACGAAGCCGGCCTGTTGTGCGGCGGCCAGACGTTCATCGATGGACGGCAAGCGGTGCCCTTTGCCAGCGTCGCACTGGCCTTCAGCACGGGCCACGGCGTCGATGGTGAACCCGCTGATGTAGGCCTCGCGCTCGCCCAAGGCGTAGACGCCCCCGGGCACGCGCACCGACGTCGACGACGTGGCGGGTTGTGCCTGCGACGTCGACGCCGACAACAACAGAATGATGGCGATGCCGGTCGACTGACGCATGTGGCCTCCCTGGTCGTCGATGGTGGCCTTTGCCGGTGTCGGACTCAAGAGACGGCGCGCCTTGTGCCGGTCTGTGGCTGCCCCCTTGACGATTGCCCCGTCGAACGCGATGCCGACGTCGTTTTCGTCGAGCATTGTCATGTCTGAAACCACCGCTGCCGCACCTGCTGAGTCGACGTCGTCGTCGACGACACCTCCTGCCGGCGCCGGTGTGTCTCGCGGATTGGCGACGCTGGTGCTCTACCTGCTGGCGGTGTTCTTCACCGTGAAGGTGGCCGCCGCTTATGTCTTGATGGACGCTGGCAGCGGTCTCGCGCCGTTCGTTGCCGTCGTCCCTGGGATGTGGGGCGACGTGCTGCTGACGACGTTGTTTTTCTGGGTGGCGTTTCCGCTGCGCCACACCCGGTGGTCGTGGGGGCCGATGCCTTTGGCGGTGGCCGTCGGCGTGTTTGCAGCTGGGTCGTGGACGAGCTTTTTGGTGACGCAGACCTGGATGACGTGGCAGCGCTTGCGCGGCGACGAGAACGTCACCCTCAAAGACGTCAACCAACTCGGAGAGTATCTGGCGCCCGGCATCGCACTCATCGCGGTGGCTGTGTTGTGGCTCCCTGTCGTCGTCGCCGTGGTGCGCAAAGCGCCAAACGTCGTCGAGAAACTGCAGCAGAAACGAACGGGGCTGGTGCTGCCGGCGGTGGCGCTGGGCTTGTTCGTCCTCGACACGTTCACCGCGCCCATGGGCTTGTATGGCTTGTCGGAGCAGCCGGTGCTCGAGGTGGCGCGTTCGGCGTTTGTCAAACTCGAAAAGGCCACAGAGCCGTTGCCTCCGTCTGAATTCAAAAAGCTGCACCGGCCGCTGACGTCGTACGACGAGGGCCCACCCCCCAGTGCGCCCATGCCCCCCAAGAACACCATTTTGTATTTGGCCGAGGGCATTCCCACCAAACACACCAGCTTCTCGGGCGTCGTCGACACCACCCCGAACTTGCACCGCCGCTGGCAAGACCACGGCCTGTTCTTCGACCGCTACTACACCCACACCCACCGCAGCATTCACGCGCTGTTTTCGACGGTGTGCAGCCACTATCCGCCCGCCACCGTCGACGCCATGAGCGCGCTGCACCCGCGCATCGACTGTGGCTCTCTGATGGAGACCCTCGACGGGCTCGATGGCATGCACCAAGGGTTGTTTCACGGTGGCCGCTTTTCGTTCGCCAACAAACTCGCGCTGCTCGCGCGCCGAGGCTTCGATGTCACCGTCGACACCGACGATTTGTCTGACCCATCCAAGTGGGAAGAAACCTGGTGGGGCATGGACGACCGCGCTGTGGTGCAAGCCGCGCTCGACTTCGTCGACAGCGTGCCCAAAGACGAGCGCTTCTTCTTGATGATTGTGCCCATCGCGCCGCACGAGCCGTACGACGTGCCCAAGAACGCTGGCGTCGAAAAACGCATCAAGGGCGGCACGAAGAAGACCAACCGTTTCTTGCGCGCCGTGAAGTTCTCCGACATGGCGTTCGAACAGCTGATGCAAGGCCTTGAAACCCGTGGACGCTACAACGACACCCTCACCGTCTATGCCCCCGACCACGGCAACTACGTCGGTGAGCCCGCACGCCCGACGCGCGGAAAGCGCATGATCTACGAGGGCAACGTCAAAGTGCCGTTGGTGTTTTTGCACCCCGGCTCGTGGACGGGCCAAACGTCACATCGCTTGGCCGCCCAGCTCGACCTCTCGCCCACCATCACCGCCGTCATGGGCGCCGAGCCCGACCCCCGCGACTGGGGGCAGAACGTGTTCGGCAACGCCTACGAGCGCAAACGCGTCTACCTGCTGAAGACGCGGGGCACGGAGCCCTACGTCGGCCTCGTCGACGGCCACTGGAAGTTCATCCACGAAATCTCCACCGGACGCAGCGAGCTGTATGACCTCAGCGTCGACGCCGATGAGCGCAACAACGTCGTCGAGGCGCATCCTGCGCTGGTGCGCAAGTGGATGGCTGACGGCCTTCGTGTGCGGCAGGCGCAGCGCAAGACGTTGTTGGCCGTCCCCGCCCTCGAGGAAAAAGACGGCGATGCCGGCGTGTTGTTCGACAAAGCCAAGCTGGTGTGCGCCGAGGACGGCAGCTGCAAAGGAGCGACCATCAAGTCGGGAACCTGCAAAGGCAAGTGGACCAAGGCGCCCTGCCTGACGATGAACCTCCCCAAAGACAGCAAGGTGGAGATCGCTTTGCCGTCGAGCTTGGTGGGTGCCTACGACTCGGTGCGCGTGCGCTGGTGGAACCGCGAGCGTCGTCTGATGGGCAAGGCCAAGATGACCCTGCGCTATGGCGACAAGACGTTTGCGCCCACCCCCCAGCGCAGCCGCAACGATGGGCACCGGGTGTTTCCCGTCCCCCATGTCAACAAGGGTGACGACGTGCCGTTGATCCTCCACATCGAAACCTCGGCGAGGATGAAGCCGATGGTGGAGCTCTTTGAACACTAGGCAGGACGGGTGCGGCGCGTTGCGCGCACCGCGTCCTGCCTTTAACGACCATTTGCAGTGGATGATGGCGTCGCTCTCTGCTGAATGGCATTTGACTGCAAATGGTCGACGATGCCTGTT